>MDSZ01213025.1_pt1 | contig 13533 bp, 12 predicted proteins | sample 811201 | NCBI WGS metagenome assembly MDSZ01 (sample SAMN05326647, study PRJNA326480) | marine metagenome | isolation source: seawater | place: Indian Ocean: North | collected 2010
AGAGCTAAATTATAAATGAAATTTATAAAACCAAAACTCCTTAATCATCATAAAACAACTACATTTTCTTTGGTTTGGATGATAATTTTAACATTCACCGGAGACCTTCATTCCGTGGAAGAGTTTGAAAAATACGCTTTATTCGGATCTAACGCAAAAAGACCAGTTATTACAGAACCAATCACTACAAAAATCCCCTTAAAATTAAATAAAAATGACCGAATTGCTTTAATTGGAAATACTCTCTTCGACCGAATGAGAGATTTTGGACACTTTGAAACAATTATTCAACAAGGTCATCCAAATTTAAATTTAATTGTAAGAAACTTTTCTTGGTCAGCAGATGAAATAAATATTCAACCGAGACCTGACAATTTCGCCGACACTGCTCAGCATCTCACCGCAATGAAAGCAGATATTATTATTGCTGCATTCGGATTCAATGAATCATTTGGAGGAACTGAACAACTATTATTATTTCAGAATCAATTATCTGATTATTTGACGGATCTTAAATCAAAATTGTATAATGAAAAAACTGCTCCAAAAGTAATTCTTATATCTCCTATTGCAAACGAGAATATTAAGGGAATTGATGCTGCTAAATTAAACAATACAAATATCTACAAATATTCTCAAATAATGAGAACCGTTGCAGCAGAACACAACATTGGATTTGTGGATGTCTTCACACAAACTGCTGAAAAAATGGCACCTGAAAAAAGTGATTTAACAATAAATGGTATCCACTTGAATTCAGAAGGTTATTTTCTTTTTGCAAATATTTTATACAAAGGTCTCTTTCAAAAAGAACCTCCTGTATTAGATGAAAATATTCGTACAGCGGTTATAGACAAAAATAAACAACATTTCTACAGATATAGACCTCTAAATACATTTTACTACACAGGTGGAAGAAGGGGGAAATATGGATACCTTGATTTTCTTCCTGCAATGAAGAATTTTGATATCATGACCGAAAATCGAGATAAACAGATTCATCAACTTGCCAAAGGCAAAACAACATCAACATTTACTAATGATTCAAATGTTCCAATGCTTCCTAAAACACCTGAAAGTCGTGGTGCTAATAAATGGATGTCTCCTGAAAAGGAATTACAAGAGTTTGAAATTGACTCACGGTTTGAAGTTTCCCTATTTGCCAGTGAAGAAGAATTTCCTGAAATTGCTTGTCCCATTCAAATTCGATGGGATTCAAAAGGTAGAATGTGGGTTAGTTGTTCAACCACTTATCCACATGTCTATCCCGGTCAGTCACCAAATGATAAAATTGTAATTCTGGAAGATATTAATGGTGACGGAAAAGCCGATAAAAGTTCTATTTGGGCAGAGGGACTTAATGTTCCGCTTTCTTTCGAATTTGGCAACGGTGGAGTGTATGTTTCCGAAGAGCCACACATGACATTTTTAAAGGATACGGATGGAGACGGAAAGGCGGATTATAAAGAAATTCCACTTACAGGTTTTGGTTGTGAGGATTCACATCACGCTTTACATGATTTTGTTTGGACACCTGATGGAGATCTTATTTTTCGTGAGTCAATTTTTCATCACTCTCAGGTCGAAACTCCATATGGACCAGTTAGGCAGAGAAACAGTGGTTGGTTTGCATGGGAACCAAAATTACACCGACTTACTTCATTTGGTAGCCACCCAAGTACAAACCCTTGGGGAGTGACATTTGATAAATGGGGAAATCATGTAGCCAGTTATCCAATTTTTGCTGCCGCTCACCATGCCTTAGACCCCCCTTATCCTGAACAACACCCGAGACCAAATGGCTTGCAAGCATATTCAGGGGTATGTGGCCAAGAATTTATTGATTTTCCAAATTGGCCAAAAGATCTTCAAGGGAAAATGGTGAAGGTGAGATACAAGCCTACAAATCGTGTAGAACTTTTAGAATGGAACGAATATGAATATGGATATGAGGAAAAATATGTATCTGATATAATTTTTTCAAAAAACTTGAGTTTTATTCCAGTTGACCTGAAATATGGTCCTAGGGGTGCAATGTATGTATGCGATTGGTATAACCCAGTTAAAGGCCATGCACAATATTCTCTCAGAGATGAAAGAAGAGACCGTAAATCTGGACGAATCTGGCGAATTATGCCAAAAAATGCTAAAGCAGTAAATCCACCAAAAATTTTCGGCGCAAAAATCAATGAACTTTTAGATTTACTAAAAAGACCTGAATATCGTTACAGATACTGGGCAAAAAGAGAAATCCGAGAAATGAGCCCAAATGATGTTAAACTTGCTCTAGATAAATGGGTGAGAGAACTTAACCCTAATGACAAGCAATACCGTCATCATCAAGTAGAAGCAATGTGGATATACAGAAATCTGGAGTTAGTTAATACGGAACTGATAAAAGAATTATTAAAATGTGATAATCACCACGCTCGGGCTGCAGCTGCAAAACAATTAAGACATTGGTACAAACATTTACCAAATGGAAACAACATTTTACAAAATGCTTCTATGGATGAAAACGGATTAGTCAGAATGGAGGCAGCAATTGCATGCAGTTATATCGGTACTGAAGATGCATTTAAAATTTTAAAGGAGATGACAAAACTTCCCAATGAAAAACATCTTTCTTATGCAATAATTACCGCTCTTGGTTCTAAAACTATGAGGAAATTCTGGGATCCAGGAAATGTAAAACTTAAACACCCTGAGATTTCTAATATGTTGTCGAAGAATAAACAAAAAGAAATTGAACAGGAATTATCAAAAAAGAATTCAAAATTCGATCGTCAAAAAAATTTATTAAAAATTAAAATTAAATGCTTAAAAGAAAGAATGCTTTTTGATATTGAAACGTTTTCCGCAAAAAGAAATCAGCCCATAAAAATTGACTTTTATAACCCTGATGCAACTCCGCATAATTTTGTACTTGTAAAGCCAAATTCTCTTGAAGAAATTGGTCTTGCTGCCAATAAGATGGCAGCGGATCCTCTTGCAGCAAAAACTGGTGAATTTATTCCTAAATCTAACAAAATAATTGTACATACAAAAATGCTCAATCAAAATGAAAAGGAAACCCTACGATTTAAGGCTCCTGATAAGCCGGGAGTATATCCATATTTATGTACATTTCCTGGTCATTGGACGATTATGAAAGGAATATTAATCGTTAAATAAATATATGAGAGTACTTATTTTTTTTATTTTACTTTGCATTTGTAAAGTAAATCTTATTTCAAGACCAAATATAGTCTTGATTATGACCGACGATCAGGGCTGGGGTCAAACAGGATATATGAATCATCCTATTCTTAAGACGCCAAATCTAGATAAAATGGCCAAAAATGGTATTTGCTTTAAACGCTTTTATGCTGGAGGACCAGTCTGTTCACCAACAAGAGCCACTGTGCTTACTGGTCGTACTCATGACCGTACAGGCGTCTTCAATCATGGTTTTCCATTAAGATTACAGGAAAAAACACTTTCACAGGCATTATTGAAAGCAGGTTATGCAACCGGTCATTTCGGAAAATGGCATTTGAACGGTCTGAGAGGTCCTGGTGTTCCAATCATCTATTCTTATCCTAATGGACCAAAAGATTTTGGTTTTCAAAAATGGGTTTCAGTTACAAATTTCTTCGATTTGAATCCAATCATGAGTCAAAACGGTGTTTTCAAGGATTTTAAAGGAGATTCATCAGAAATTATAGTAGATGAAGCATTATTGTTTATTGAAAAACAAAAGAAAAAAGAAAAACCCTTCTTTTGTGTTATTTGGTACGGAACACCTCATAGCCCTTTCATGGCTCAAGAAAATGATCGTCTTGATTTTATTAAACTTGATGAATCTTCTAGGGACCATCACGCAGAACTGAAAGCAATGGACCGAAGTATAGGCTCTTTTAGAAAAGGTCTTCGCAAGTTATCTATCGAAAATAATACCATTGTTTGGTTTATGAGTGATAATGGAGGATTATCAAATATCAATCCGTCCACAACAGGTGGCTTGAGAGGTTTTAAAGGTAGTTTATACGAAGGTGGAATTCGTGTTCCTTGCGTTATTGAATGGCCCGATGGGATAACTTATCCAAGAGATACAAATTATCCAGCAGGTGCGGTCGATATATTTCCAACTATTTCTGACATAGTCGGGTTGTCAAATGAATCATGCATCTCTCCGCAGGATGGCGAAAGCCTCCTAAAACTTTTTTCGCAAGAATTACCCAATCGCAAAAAGCCTCTCGTATTTAGCAGCAATGATAGAATGGCAATAATCGATAACAACTGGAAGCTCCTTTCATTGCCAAATAAAAATTCCAATAACTTAGAACTTTATGATTTATCAAAAGATTCCTCAGAAAACACTAATTTAAAAAATAAAAACCATAAAATTTATTTAAATTTAAATGAATTATTAGAAGTTAATAGAAAATCTATTCAACAGAGTATTCAAGGGAAAGACTACAAGGAGGGTTTTGTAAACAAACAACCTCCCAGAATATTTTGGAATGAGATAAAAGAATATGAAAAGTATTTCAGTGATTGGAAAAACCGCCCTGAATATAAAAGACTTAACAAATAATATGATAAAACACCTATTTATACTTTTTAAATATTTAAGATTATTTTTCTTATTTATTTTCACAGTTAACTTAATTCATTATAAACTTTCATCGCGTCCAAATATTGTATTAATCATGGCGGACGACTTAGGATTCTCAGACCTAGGGTGCTATGGTTCCGAGATAAAAACTCCCAATTTAGATCGGCTTGCAAGCAATGGAATCAAATTTACTCAATTTTACAATACGGCTAAATGTCATTCCTCACGCGTTTCCCTTCTCACAGGCTTATACTGTGATCAAGCGGGCGGTTCATCATTGTCTAGGGGAGCAACCATTGCGGAGGTGCTTAAACCGGTTGGATATTCTACTTGGATGACCGGAAAATGGCACCTTACCAAACAACCCACTGACTTTGGTTTTGAAAAGTATTGGGGGCATTTATCTGGTGCTACTAATTTCTTTACTGGCGATAATTCTTTTAGATTGAATGGAAAAGAATGGAGTATACCAGAAACCCTTAATGGAAAGCCTTTTTACACCACACATGCAATTACTGATTTTGCTCTACAATTTTTATCAGAAGGAAAAGTACAAAAAAACTCTAACCCTTTCTTTTTATATGTTGCATACAACGCTCCTCATTATCCTCTCCATGCTCCTAAAGACGATATAAAAAAATATCATGGTACATATGACAAAGGGTGGGATTGGATACGTAAACAACGTTATCAAAAGCAAATAAAATCGGGTTTGATACCTGATAAATATAAACTTTCACCAAGAGCTTCTCATGTACCAGCATGGAAAGACATTAAACAATCTGAGAAAACATGGGAAGCCCGTCGTATGGAGGTATTCGCTGCCATGGTTGATATTATAGACCAAAATATAGGAAGGCTAATACATGAATTAGAAGTGCGAAGTGTATTGGATAACACTCTTTTTCTTTTCTGTTCAGATAATGGTGGTTGCCCATTTGAGAGAACGCGCGGGAGAGACTTACCTCCATGGAATCCTGATTCATATTGGACATACGATGCTTCTTGGGCTCAAGTGAGTAATACTCCATTTCGCCTCTATAAGCAAAATCAGCACGAAGGAGGTATATCTTCTCCACTTATTGCACATTGGCCAAAAGGTATTAAGAAACTACCTGGAAGCATATCTAGGCAACCGGCTCACCTGATTGATTTTATGGCAACTTTTTCTGAACTAGCAGAAGCTCCATACCCTAAAAATATCGGAAATCGAAAAATTGAACCATTTGAAGGTAAATCTCTGGTTCCTATTTTTGACGGTAAAGTTCGTGAGCAGCATCAAAGTTTATATTTTCGCTTTGGCACAGACAGAGCCATTAGACAAGGAAAATGGAAACTCGTTTCTGCCAAACAAGGAAAATGGGAACTCTACAATATGGAAATTGACCGAACTGAACTGAATGACGTAGCTGATAAATTTCCAGAAAAAGTTAAGAAATTGAGCTTTGAATGGTTTAAAATTGCGAAAAAAAAGGAACGACTGAACAATAAAGGGTTATCTCCTGTAAGTAATAATGTTAAAAATTTATCTTTTCGTCGGGACACATCGCATCAAATAAAAGATTAAACTGACTTTTTTCCCCAAGGCCCTGTTATAGCTAATGTTAAACCGTCATGCTGAATATTAACAAACAAAGTACTCCCATCGGGAGAAAAGGTTGGACCGGATAATTCACTGCTGCTTTTAGAATTTTTTGCCATTTTAAATATTTGACCATTTGAAGTTACTACATCTATGAACTGATCGCCCTTACCATCTTCGCAAATAAATAAATCGCCCATAGGTGAAACAGTCAAATTATCGCAATTGTCTACTAAATCAGGATTATTCGGCTCTGCAAAAAGCTCGAGTTTACCATCGTTGATTTTCCATATTTGTCCCCGTTTTTTTGGTCCACCATTTGTACAGGCAAAATAGATTTCACCTTGAGAATACCACATACCTTCGCCCCTTGCGAAGCATGCAGATCCTTTGCTAAAACCTTGAAAGCGTAAATCATCGTTTGGTGATTCAACTTCTTCCATTTTTATCCATTCTATCTCTTCTTTTTGTCCAACCTCAAACTTTTGATCCTTCCAATTTCGAGTATCGAAACTAGGTTGTGCTTTTATTTTCAGAGAAAAAAGTATGCCTCCTTTTTCTAATTTAGATTTTACATATGGTCTGAATTTGTAAATTAATCCGTCATGCCTGTCTTCCGTTAGATAAACATCTCCAGAAATAGGATCAACGGCGACAGCTTCATGATTAAATCTTCCCATTGCCTTAAGAGGTACAGGGTTGGTAATTTTAGGAGTTTCTCTTGCAGGAACTTCAAAACACCACCCGTGGTCTTTTTTACAAGGTCCACCAGCCCCCATAACCACTTCCTCACAACTGATCCATGTATTCCAAGGAGTTGGCCCCCCCGCACAATTTCTCAAGGTGCCAATAAGACTAAGAAATTGTTTTATTACTTTTTGGGTTCTTGTATCATAAACGACTGTCGTAGTTCCGCCTAGGCATGGTAAAAGATTACCTTTATCATAAATTAAGTTTTCATCGATTAAAGAAATTTTGCTATTTCTTTTCCCAAATGGACCATTAACTCCAAAAGTAAGTGGATTAATTTCGTGATTACGAATTAAAATTACCATATCTTTATTTTGTGAACTTGAAAAAGTGGCCATTCCATCTGGTTTATCTGGCAGATACAAGCCATCGGACATTAATTCACCTGATCGGCCGATAATTTTATAGGAAAAGTCTTTAGGTAAATCTAATATTTTAGCAGGATCTTTAATTAAAGGTCCATAACCATTCACATTATTTTCCTTTGACCTAATTTCTTTGCCTAATAGATTCTGCAACCCAGAAAAACCTAATGCATAAACTGCACACTGATTTACAAACTTACGTCTTGATTTATCTAAGGGCATATGAATGAATTTTTATAATGATTAATTAAATTGTATAATGATATTTAATATTTTTGGTTTTTTATGAAAGCTTTAATCCTTAAATGAGTGTTCCATTACTGATAAAATAAATTTTTTATATTTGGGATGTATCAAATTTGCCTCATTACTAAATTCATAGAATTTTGTTTTATCAAATTCTATAATTTTATTTGAAATTACCTGTTTTTTTGTACGACCAAATTTTAAATTATCATCAAGGATTTCTGAATACCTAACACCAGAATTTCTGGAGTAAAAAAAACACTTCTCACTCAATAATAAATCAAATATTACTTCAAATGCAAAAATTTCTGCATTTGCGTCAAACCAAATTGTTAATGATAAAGAACCGCTTGCATATTTTATTCTATCTTGTTCATCTACCAATTTATGCGTTTTTAACTTTTTTAACATTTCATAAAATATTTATTGAATAATTATTGTTTAATTCTTTCAATTGAATTCTAAAAATATCAAGTTTAATACAGTCACAATGAAATGCGTTAAGACCGATTGCAAATTTCCTAAAACATGCTCATGGAACCAAAAATGTATGCAAAAAGAATTGGAACTAAGCATTAAGGATAAAAAAATTATCCAATCTAAATTACCTAAGAAAACTACTGAACTTAAAAAAATTACTGATGACGATTTCTCAAACTGATTGGTGGATCTAAAATTTCCTTTATCAAAAATGAAGTTTTCAAAGAAGAGGGTGATGATAATAATTGATGAATTTTATTTGATACTGTGGGCTTAGGAGTAATATCTAAATCACTCTTGTAATCATAATCCGATTCAACTAATTCAACTTCTTTTTGGAACTCAACTGATTTAATTGGTTTCTCTTCATCAAAATCTATTGGATCCTTAGATTCATCATAATCTATTTTTTCCGGCAGGGGTGGAGGAGTTGAGCTTTCACTTTGTAATTCTCCGGTGGCTTTTGCCCAAAATTCTTTTACGACATCATTAAGACTGGGTTCAAAATCAGAATTATTATCTTTCTTTTGTTCAGTTTCTTGTTCCTTTTTTTTAAAAATTTGACCAATTACAGAGGCTAGAATTAATCCAACAATAAAAAGGGTATCGAAGTTAATATCTGGCATTGACCTTATTTTCTATTCTGTACCTTTTGAAATGCTATCTCGCATCTGTGTGTCTGCTTCAACATTTTTGAGTTTGTAATAATCCATTACACCTAGATTTCCACTGCGAAAAGCATCTGCCATTGCAAGGGGTATCTGAGATTGAGCTTCAACCAGCTTGGCTTGCATCTCTTGTACTTTTGCAATGTTTTCCTGCTCCAAAGCAACTGCAGCTGCCCTACGAATCTCAGCTTGTGCTTGAGCAACTTCTTTATCAGCTGCAGCCTGGGAAGATCGTAGGGCTGCACCCCGATTCTCTCCAAGGTCAACATCTGCAATATCAATAGATAGAATTTCAAATGCTGTACCTTGATCCAATCCACGATCTAATACTTTTTCTGTAATTGAATTTGGATTTTCTAAAACGACCTTGTAGTTCTCTGAGGAACCAATGGTAGAAACTATACTTTCTCCAACTCTTGCAATCACAGTCTCTTCCTGTGCACTACCAACATATCTATCAAGGTTACTTCTAACAGTTACGCGGGCTCGCACTTTTACTTGAATGCCATCCTTAGCAACACCATCTATAGTTTCCCTTCCTTCTATGACACAATCGATAACCTTTGGATTAATAGAAGTTCTAACTGCCTCAAGAACAGACTTAGAAGTTCCTCTAGTAGCTAAATCAATCGCACACGCTCGATCCCAGTTTAAAGAAATATTTGCTTTGGAAGCTGCAATTATTGCCTGAACAGTTTGAACCACATTTCCTTCTGCTAAATAATGAGCTTCTAATTGATCAGTATTCAGTGGTAAGCTTGCTTTTTCTGCAGTTATTCTAGCATCTACAATCAAACCTACAGGTACGCCTCTCAATCTCATGGCTACCAATGTTCCAAATCCAACATAGGCGTTAGCTAACAGGGCTTTCAACCAGGTGCTAAAAAATGAGATCACAATTAATGCAGCAACCAAACCAGCAATTACTGCCACTCCTATTCCAATCCACCATATCATATCTGTCATTTTATTATGTAAGTTAAATTCTAATTTATTTTGTTAACCCTTATTCTAAAATCATCAATCCCAGTTACTGAAACTTTTTGATCAGCAGGAATAAGTCCGTCTTCGGAATAAGCATCATAGTCTCTACCGTTAAGCAAAACTATTCCTTCGGGTTTCATTTCGGTCAAGGTTTTTCCAACTTCACCAATAATATCAGTATTGGGAGGTTTTTCGTTACTGATTCCATTGGTTTTTGCAGAAAGAAAAATTGACTTACCAAATTTACTTTTAGCTAACCATTTAAATTCCAAAAAAACTATCGCTAATCCGCCAAAAGAGCCAAAAAGCAGAACTAGAAAAGGTACTTTATAGCCACCAAATTCAATATGAGCGAAATATGTTGCAACTAAAATACAAACTGCACCCGCAAATCCAAAAATACCACCTGGAAGGAATCCTTCTATCAAAATTAAAATATAACCAAAAAGAATTGCTATTAATACAGACTCCATAGCATTATTTTTTGTCTACAATTAACTCATAGTCATCTACTCGAATCACTTTGATAGATGTACCTTTTGGAATCTTTCCTAGATTAGAACGAGCTTCATATCGAACACCATTTATCAGAACTTGACCAATCGGAAAAAGTTCAGAAATAGATTTTCCTTCTTCTCCGACTTTTAATTTTTCATTTACATCAATACCAGTTGATGAATCAAGATTCCCGACAGAACTTGATAAAACTAATCCATTCCAAATTGTAGTTTTTGGAAGAATACGAGTTAAAATCAGAATTAATCCAGTGGATGTTAAAAGAGCTAATGCTAGTTCTTTAATGGGATTTTTAAAAATTTCGATGCTCCAATTGAATTCAGTGTTTGGCCAGACATCAATCATCGCCCACAAAATCGAGCCTATAATCATCGTGAAACCAATGAGTCCGGGAATAATTAAACCGGGGAATAGAAATAACTCCAAAGCGACAAATGAAACACCCAGCAAGAAAAACAAAACTTCTTCATAACCCGCCAATCCAGAAACATACTTTGAGCCAAAAAAGATAAGTACAAAAATTATTCCACCAATACCAAAAATGCCAAAGCCTGGGGTTTTAAATTCAATAAATAAACCTAATAAACCAATTCCTATAATAATTGGACCAATTGAATTTAACCACAGTCCGACTTCTTCAGCCCAATTAATATCCATTTTAGTTAATATATAATTTCCTTTACCACATTTTTCATCGAGCAAGCCTTCAACTGTTTTGTGTATTCCCGAACCAAGAAGAGGTTGAGGTGGGTTTCCATAACTTTTTACTGCTTCTTCTGCTGTTAATGTCAGAAGCTCTCCTTTTTTTTGTATAACTGTACCATCCGCGGCTAGAATAGGCTCGCCATCTATGAGTAGAGTTTCATTAGCATCCATCATTGCAGCCATAACCCTTGCTCGGTATCTATAATCTTTGGTGTAACTTCTAATTTTGGCTTTCAAATAAGAATTTATTTTTCTCTTCATAGATGAATCTATGTTGGCACCACCACCACTAACTGCTTCTGCAGCACCAATCTGAGCGAAAGGAGCAAATGCAATTTCATTTGTGGCAATTGCAATGTAAGCTCCAGCAGAAATAGCTTCCTTATTTACATAGGTAATTATTGGGCCTTCAAAACGATCAAAAGCATCGATGATTTCCTGCATAATCTCAATAGTAACTCCGAGTTCACCCCCCGGGGTGTTCATATCTAGGATAACTACATCCGCGTTAATATTCATCGCGTTTTTCAAACCACGCCTAAGAATATCAAGAATGGGTGGACCTATTTGATCCCTTATAGGAATTTGATAAATAATCTGTTTATCAGAATTATAATTAGAATTATAATCGGATGAATTATTTTCTGCACTTTTTAAAACTGAAAAAGTTAAAAAAAATGTAAACAATATCGTACAAAAAATTTTTCTGACATCTATCATTTAATACATATAATTATAAAAATACTTTTAATTCTAACAAATACATTGCACAAAGTTAAAAGAACGGGCAATTGATATCTTATGGAAAGTGTCAATTACCAAAACCAAGAAATTAAAAGATGGGATGTTGGGCCATCCACTTTTCTCGCATTACCTGAAAAAGGTGCAAGGCTGTTAAATTGGCATATTAATATGAGTGATGGCTCGGTTCGTGACATCATTCACTGGCCGGAAGAATATAATCAAGATAATTTCACTGATACCCATGGCGGTATTCCTATTCTTTTTCCCTTTGCTGGGAAGTGCTATGATGCTGGAAAAGAAGATTTTTGGAGATTCGGCAAAACTAGCTTACCGATGCCAATGCATGGTTTTGCACGTCATTCTAATTTCTCAATACGATCCATCGATCAGCATGGATTTGAAGTGGAACTTATACCAACTAATGAGACTAAAGCCTTTTTTCCATTTGAATATACTTTTACTGCAATTTTTCACTTTCTTGAACTTTCTCTTCAAATTAGCCTAGTACTCGAAAATGAAGGTAGAGAAACTATCCCATGGTCATCTGGTCTTCATCCTTATTTTCAGATACCATGGCGAAAAGATCTTAGTTTAAAAGATCACCAAATTCGATTGGATGCTAAAAAAATTTATCAATACAAAGAAGGTGGTATTATGGAAAAAAATACATCCACGAAAGAGATTTCACCATTGGACGACCCATCGCTTATAAATCGAGTATATTACGAATTAAAAAATCCTTCTGCAGAAATTTCACTTCTTAACAATGAAGAACCCATAAAAATTTCTGAAGTAGGTGGATCTGAAAATGGTTCAAGGCTAACATTTGTATCTTGGACGAAAAAAGACGGGCCATTTTTTTGCTTAGAACCCTGGATGTCTCCACCAAATGCTTGTGAAAATAAAACAACTAGAATTGTTCCGCCTGGTGGAAGAGACGAATTTACAGTAGAGATAGAATTAACTTAAAATTCCCAAACTAATTATTCGGCTTCATTTTTAGAACTTCATCCCAAAGAGTTATTCTGGCCTCAAGACTCTTTACGACTTCAGAATTTACTTCTTCTTTCTTTTTTTGCTCCCCCTTACATAACACATCTAAAAGTTTCAAGGCCATCGGGCCATGATGCTCCCCATCCAGATGTGCATGCCGTTCCAAATAATAATGAAAAACTGGTGCGTCATTAGAACTAACCCCTGTTTGGTCTAATATTCTTTTAAACATAACTGGTACGATACTTTCACGCCCAATTGCAAATGATGCTGCAATCTCATGACCTTCACCGGAATCTATTAAATTGAAAGTGTAGTTCATAAAATTTTTCGAGGCTGATGGAATGTTGCAATTCAACAAAGCCTGATTGATCCCTTTTTCCTGAACTTGTAATAAAAAGGATTCAATCACAAGGGTATTTGCACCAATCTCTCTCATAGCTTCAAGATAAATTTCGAAATGACTACTGTAAGAATTACCATTACTTGAATATGCTTTATCAGACTCCTCTTCCATAACAATTTCGTTAATAAAACGAACTGTATTACCATCAGCATTCGGCAACCAAGGAGATCCATGAGGAACATAAATTTCCTGAAGTTTTTTTAAAAGTGACATGAAATCCCATACAGCAAAAACATGACATTCCATAAAAAACCTGAGATCTTTTAAGGTATTTAAATTTGTAAAAACAGGATGGTTCTCAAGTTTTTTGGTAAGAAGATCTACTTCGTTTGATTTCATTATTTATATTTTAGCTTTTAATAGAATTAATACAAAACTTGAAATTTATCTTATTGATGGCACTCCCGCTGGGAGTCGAACCCAGATCTTCGGTTCCGGAGACCAATGTTCTATCCATTGAACTACAGGAGCAAATCACTAAAAATATTTGTAAA
>MDSZ01026809.1_pt1 | contig 13531 bp, 19 predicted proteins | sample 811201 | NCBI WGS metagenome assembly MDSZ01 (sample SAMN05326647, study PRJNA326480) | marine metagenome | isolation source: seawater | place: Indian Ocean: North | collected 2010
CTCTTATGATATGAAGGACAAGGTTAAACACATTAAGAAAGTTGTTAAACAAAAAACCCCACCAGAAGTTTGTTATGAGGCTGTACCAGAGGGTAAAAGTGGTAACATGAAGCTGGCCGTGGGTTGTTCGTACTGTGCTTACAAGAAAACCTGTTGGCCCAACCTCAGAGCTTTTCTGTACTCCACAGGTCCACGTTACTTAACAGAGGTAAAAAATGAGCCGAAGGTCCAAGAAATTGAAATTTCGTAGTAACTTTGAACACACAGTTTCCAAAATACTAAAAGGATTTGCCTATGAACCTTTCATGGTCCCATATACTGTTTATCGTAAGTACTGTCCTGATTTTGTACACACTCCTACAGGTACACTTGTTGAATGTAAGGGCTTCTTCAGAGATGGAGACACTAAGAAATACACCAGCGTTAGAGATAGTTTACCCGAAGGACAGGAACTTGTATTTGTACTCTTGAACCCAGAAAAGAAAGTAAGAAAAGGAGGTAAGTTAACCATGTCTAAATGGTGCGAAAAAGAAAACATTCGTTGGTATTCAGTAGACACGTTGGAGGAGTTACTAAGCTATGTCGCTAACAATGGAGGAAATTAAAGAACGTGTACTGAACACCTATGATTCTGACGACTTGTTAGAGGCTCTGGAGATTACCTCAGAAGAGTTACTAGATAGGTTTGAAGACAAATTTATAAACAGACTAGATGATTTTGAAGAGGACGTTGCAGATGAAGAGGAGGACGAAAATGAAACTGAATGACGAAAAACCCGAAGCCTGGGACAGAGCTTACAACGCAGGTAAACCTAAAGCGTGGTCCGAAGTGTTTGACGGTAAGTTAGCAGAAGACAACGTAAACAAACCCCCACACTACAACAGCGGAGACATAGAAGCTATTGACGCAATCAAAGCAAGTATGTCTCCAGTAGAGTTCAAAGGGTACTTAAAAGGTAACGCCCTTAAGTACATCTGGAGGTACAGATACAAAGGCAAACCAGTAGAGGACCTTAAGAAATGTCAGTGGTACTTGAAAAGACTGACAGAGGAACAAGAGTAATGAACGTCATAAAAGGAAATTTTGGGGGTAAAAAAGAAGTTGCTAAAGTGTTTGAGTGTATTACAGACACAGAAAACTTAGACAAGTACGACAAGGCTTTTTGTATCGTTAAGTCAAAAGACACGTTAGTGGTGTCTACTAATATGGACAACGAAGAACTTTACTTTTTACTTGACCGTATAAAAATGTCAATACTAACACACGGAGAATTTGAAATATAATGGACGCTTATCAACAGTACATACACAAATCTAGGTACGCACGTTACTTACCAGAGGAGCAACGCAGAGAGTCTTGGCCTGAAACAGTGAACAGGTACTTAAACTTTTGGCAGGACAAAGAGTACATCACGAGCAAAGAAGCTCAGGACATTTACAAACAGATACATGACTTACAAGTAATGCCTAGTATGAGAGCTTTGATGACTGCTGGTGCAGCGTTAGACAAAGACAACGTAGCTGGGTTCAACTGTTCTTACTTACCTATAGACCACCCTAAAGCATTTGACGAGATGATGTACGTCCTTATGTGCGGTACAGGAGTAGGGTTTAGCGTTGAGCGTCAGTACATAAACAAACTTCCAGAGGTTGCAGAAAAATTATATGATACCGATACAGTTATATTCGTCGCTGACTCTAAGATTGGCTGGGCAAAAGCATTTAGGGAACTTATTGCAATGTTGTATTCAGGTCAGATTCCAAAGTGGGACGTATCTGGAGTTCGTGCTTCAGGGCAAGCCCTTAAAACCTTCGGTGGTAGAGCAAGTGGTCCTGAGCCTCTTGTCGATCTCTTCAAGTTCACCGTCGAAGTTTTTACTGGCGCTGTTGGAAGAAAGCTTAGTTCCATCGAGTGTCACGATCTCTGCTGTAAGATTGCACAAATCGTCGTCGTCGGGGGAGTCAGACGGTCGGCTCTCATCAGTCTCAGTAACCTCACTGACGACAGAATAAGACGTTGTAAGTCAGGACAATGGTGGGTAGACAATCCCCAACGTGGCCTAGCGAATAACTCTGCTTGTTACACAGAGAAACCAGACTTTGACTCTTTCCTGGACGAATGGAAAAGCCTTTACGAGTCTAGGTCAGGAGAAAGAGGTGTGTTCAGTAGAGTAGCTAGCCAACAACAGGCAGCTAAGAATGGACGTAGAGACGCAGACTACGAGTTTGGTACTAATCCGTGTTCAGAGATCATACTCAGACCCTACCAGTTTTGTAACTTGTCTGAAGTTGTTATCAGGGCAGACGACACGTTACAGGGGTTACGTCTTAAGGTCAGGACTGCTGCTATACTGGGTACGCTACAGGCTACCTTGACTGACTTTAGGTACTTAAGAAAAGTATGGAAAGACAACACTGAAGAAGAAGCTTTGCTTGGTGTATCATTAACAGGAATTATGGACCACCCAATACTTTCAGGGAGATCAGGACGTGCAGACTTGCAACACTGGCTTACACAACTTAAAGAAGAAGCTATACAGACTAACAAAAAGTGGGCCAAGCGTCTTAAGATTAACGCTAGTACTGCTATTACTGCTGTTAAGCCAAGCGGCACTGTAAGTCAGCTAGTGGACAGTGCGTCAGGGATACACCCAAGGTACTCAGAACAGTACATAAGAAGAGTTAGGGCAGACGCTAGAGATCCCCTCTGTGGTGTCTTAGAAGCCGCAGGAGTCCCTGTAGAGGAAGACGTGATGTCTCCTACTACTAAAGTCTTTTCGTTCCCTATACAGTCTCCTGAAGGGGCTGTGGTGGCTAACGACATGGGAGCTATGGAACAGTTATGTCTCTGGCAGACTTACCAAGACTTCTGGTGTGAACACAAGCCTAGCATGACGTGTTACTATAGGGACGACGAGTTCCTGCAAGTGGGACAATGGTTGTACAACAACTTTGACAAGATAAGTGGCATAAGCTTCTTACCTTACTCAGAACACACGTACCAACAAGCCCCTTACGAGCCTGTTGACAAAGAAGTGTACGACGAGTTAGTCAAAGAGTTTCCGAAGCAGATAGACTGGAACGTCAATGAAGAGTCAGACATGACTGAAGGCTCACAGCAGTTAGCCTGTACTGGCAATAGTTGCGAGTTGTAACGACATGGCTTACAGTGACAAAGTAATGGACCACTATGAAAACCCACGGAACGTCGGTAAGATGGACTCAGACGACGAAAGCGTAGGCACAGGTATGGTAGGAGCGCCAGCTTGCGGTGACGTTATGAGGCTACAGATAAAGGTAGGAGCCGAAGGCATTATTGAAGACGCTAAGTTTAAGACTTACGGCTGCGGTAGTGCCATTGCGTCTAGTTCACTACTGACTGAGTGGGTTAAGGGCAGGACTCTGGAGGAAGCTACGGAAATCAAGAACACAGAGATAGCAGACGAACTAGCGTTGCCACCAGTGAAGATACACTGTTCTGTGTTAGCTGAAGACGCTGTTAAGGCAGCTATAAAGGACTATTTAGACAAACAAGGTTAACTAAGGGGTTACAACAGCCTCTTCTTGTTTTTCTTGTCTAGCTTGATCTAGTAAGTATACAAAGTAAGCTCTGTCTGCTTTAAGCTCTCTTACTAAATTTTTATCGCCTTTGTAGGCTTTAATTGCTTTATCTATTCCTGAAAGAAGTTTACCGTAATATTTTACTCGAACTTTTTTATCAGCAGCTTTTAAAAGAATAAAAGCACTGGTTCCTGCTGCTACAGCCCCTGTCGTTCCTGCTGTACCTAGTCCAACAAGCCCCGCAATAGGCACTCTTAGTGTAGCAAAAAGAGCAAGAGGAGTGCTAGGAAGATTTGAGACATCACTTATTTTGTCCCATAGTCTTGATAGTCTATTGCCTCCTTCTCCTATTCTTCTCTTACTAACAATATCACGAGCGTTTAAAAGCTGGTGCATACGGTCAAGAGACGTTTCTATTGTTTCTTTACCTGCTATGCTTTTTAACTTATCGTTTAATATGTTTCTTACATAACGACCAGCGACACTCTTTGCGTTTTCTGACGTAGGGTCTAAAATACCACCTTTTGATCCTTGGTTTACAAACCTATCAAACTCTCTTCTAGCTTTTAGCAAACCTAACGCATCTGCTTTATTGTCGTTTATTAGTTCAATGGCTTTTTTTAAGTACCTGTTGGCTATTTTTTGAGATTCTGTGCTTAAACCGTTATATTCTGCACCTTTTTCAAATTCTTTCTTTAACTTAGATCCAAGAAGTATTTTAAAGTTTTCACCTGAAAATTTAGGGTTTCCTTGTTGTTTTATACCAATTTTTAATTTATTATCTTCTATTCTTATTTCTTCTTGAATTTTGTTGTACATTTTTACAAAAGTATCATTCGCATTTATACTTGGAGTATCTGTCAAAATATCTAACATTTTTTGTTCTGACGGTGTAGGAACGTACTCTGTTTTATCAAGGATTCCTCCTAAAGATTCGTACTCTCCTTCGTAACCCCTTTCTCCAACTTTTTGTGGGCCTAATAATTCTTTTAATTTTTTTCGTTTTTCAGTTTTTACAAGTACATTATATTTTTCTTTTGCTCTTTCAGCAGGTTTAGTAAACGTATTTATTTGACTTTTAGAACCAGGAGTTAATACAGCCATTACGTCTATTGTGCTTTCAAAAGTTTCTGCAAATTCAGGGTTTTCTTCGGCAAACTCAGAGTAAGCCTCATAACCAACCTCTAAAGCTTCTGCTGCTTTTTTAGCTGTATCAGTATCTTTTATTGTGTTCCAAACTGTCTCAGCACCTTTTTTAACTGAATCAGGAATTATTATCCCAAGAGAATCAAAAGCTAATTCTGTTCCTGTTCTAATAACTTGAGAACCAGCTACTAACCCTTTTTTTATTCCCATAGGAGAGTCAAATTTATCTTCTCCTAATATTCTTTCTGTTCTTTTAGTTACTTTTTCAGGAAACTCTGAAAGAGCCTCAGAAGGATCAAACTCTGAAACATTACGAGAAACAGTTTTACCGTAGTCCATTAAACCTGTTTTAACTTTTTCCGTAATAGTAGGACCAGGAGGAGGTTCATATCTATAATTAGGGTATACTAAAGCAGCTTCTTTAGCAATAGCTTCGGCCATAGCCATATTACCTTGTTCTTTGGCTTTTAGTATACCAGTTATATATTCTTCTTGGGTATATTCGTTTTCAACCATAGACATAATAGCTACAATCCTATTTTGTTCTAATAATATTATTTTTCAGAAATTCGTTGACAACCGTATCACGACCCATAGGAACGCTTGGATCTTTCACAACAATATCAGGGAAAAAATCTAAAGCACTTCGGTTGCCTCCAAGTGACTTATTAAGTTTTTCTTTTGTACTCATGTATGTTTCTATTTTATTTACTGCTCCTTTTCGTAAATCAGTAAGTAATCTTTTTAAACTTTTTGCATCAAGAGTAATTAGTCCTCCAGTTGCTTTTTCAGAGTACTCTCTGTCTGCGTCCGAAAGTCCTGTACCCGCCCCTAAATTTTTAATGTACTGTGCAACTCTATCTGCTGCCCTAGCTATAAATACTTCAGTATCAGATATAGTGTCGTAATCAATAATAGCATATTTTCCTTTGCTAAGGTCTAGTCCAAATGCTTTGGCAAACTTTGAAACTGATAATTTAACGTCTGCTAATTTTCCTGTAAACATATTATCAATATTGGGAAAAGTTTGGTCTATAGAGTCTACAGCTAAACCAGCAGCCTTTGCTGTTTCAAAAAGATCAGTAAAGTTTTTTGCACCTACTTTAGCTAACTCATCTGCCATACCTGATGCAATATTTTCAACTTTAGTTACTTTAGGTGCTTCTTTTATTATACCAGCATCGTTGGGTTGAACAAATCTAAACTTATCCTCGTCAAAAACTAAACCTGCGTCATTTACTCTAAAAGTTTTAATTTTTATACTGCCGTCTTTTGGGTCCCTCGTTTCAAAAGCTTTTAATTCTCCTTTTGCGCCAGTCACTAAAGAAGCAAAACCTTCTTCAGTCATTGCCATAAACTCTTCTTTTCTTTTTTCAAATTCTTCTGCACTTCTGACTAAACCAAGATTTACTGCTAGTGCTTTTCTAGTTGCTGGGTTCTTAGCTATATTTTTTATTTCTTCTTGTCTTAGATTAGAGGCTATCTGTACTGCCATATCTCTATCTGGAAAAGAAAGATCAGCTAAGGTATCAGCAATGTCGTCTAGTCCTATCTTTCTAGCTCTCTCTTGTAGATTGCCTTTTAATCTTTCAAAAGCGGTTTGTTGGTTTTCTGACAATCTAAGCTCTTGTGCTGCTTGAGCAACTTCAGCAGCCTTTGCTAAGTCACCTATGGACTGATAGTACGTAGCTAGTTTCGTTAGTCCTTCAGAGGTTTTTAAGTCAATCCCTGCTATTGTTTCTCTTTTTCTTTTGGCTTTCATAGCACCAGGGACACTACCAAGCGCAGAACCTAAGTTAAACAAACTTTGGGACATAGCAGGTTGACCTAGCTGAGACAAAAACCCTCTTGAAAATGTAGCCATTATAAATTCTCCTTAACTAAATAGACCGCCCAAGCTTTCTGTAGCAATACTACCGCCAACTCCTCCAGCAATATTAGCCTGACCTAGTGCTGACTGTAGCAACGCCTCAAGTCCTGTTGCATAAGTTTCTCCAAATGCCCCTGCTTGTTGTGCTAAGGCTTGTCTACGTTGTTCTGCTGCTGTTATTCCTGGTTGTAATCCACTTAACAACTGTGCTTGCGGTACGTAACCTGCGGCCAGCATACCTGTACCCAACTGTGCCTGTCGTTGTTGCTCCTGTCCTGCAAACTCTAACGCACTTAACATTGCTCTATTCTTAGCTTCTTCCTGAGCTTGTGCCAACGCTAGTTGCTCAGGAGTTCCTCCAAACATGGACGTGCGTACACCTAGTCGTCCTTGATTAGCCAAGCGTTGTTCTAATGCAAGACGTTGACGTTCTTCTTCAGGAGCTTGTGCTGCCCTCATGCGGTTGTATATGTCTTGCTCACGTTGCGTTGTGTCTGTCTCTGCTAAATTAAAGAACATACCTGCCCTACGTAGCTGTTCTTCCTGTAGGTTCTGTTCGTCAGGGGACGTTTGAATGTCATACGTTATTTGCCCTGTTTCGGGGTCCTCAGTCATACCAAACTGACCGCCTGTTGCTGTTGTGACGGTATAGGGTTGAAACTCAAACCTTTCGTCTAACATTCCTGCTAAACCAGGAGTAAACTCACCTGTGGCTTCGTCTGTAAAGCCTGTAGACATACGTTCAAAAGCTTCTCTACCTATTTTACCTACGTCTTCGTATCCTTTAGCAGCTAAAGCTAGACCAGCAGCGGTCCCTACTCCTCCTAATAATCTTTCTAATACGGTAGACATTAGTACGTTCCTCCGTCAATAGTTCCTGTAGACAACGTACCATTAAAAGTCAAAGCCGCTATAGTTACAGTGCCTGTGAACGTTGGTCCAGCCAAGTCTGCCTTTGTGGCTATTGCAGTTGCTATGTTGTCAAATTCTACTTCAAACTCTGTTCCTTTAATAATTTTACCAGCGTCTCCAGAAGGTAAACTATCTTTAGCTTCAAAGTCTGTTGTCTTAGTATAATTACTCATATTGTTCTACCTACTGTTGCAAGCACGTTGATTTCCTGTAAAGATAATTCTTCTCCATTTATGTCAGCTTCCATGTCAATAGAAACGCTACCGCCACTACCGTTAGCATTAACGTCTAAACCTGTTGTTACAAACTCACCTGTTGAAAACTGACCTATATTAAACTCACCCTCGTTAAAAAAAGCCTTTGCTTGTGTTGCTAGTGTTATGTCGCTAGTACCTGTTTTTGATTTAAAGTCGTAAGCCCACTTAAGAAATATATTGGCTCCGCTTCCTCCTACAACAACTGGCCTAAGTTTTTTAAGAAACTTAAGTTTAGTAGTGTCACCAAATGTTAACTCAGGGCTTGTGTACCGAAAACGATAAGTTGAGTTGTTGTCTAAATATCCTGCGTATAGTCCAATACCATGTAGACCGCCTAGTAATAAAGTACCGTTATCTTTACGTTCATAAGAAGTAAACCCAGTTCCAGGCCAGCGTGTAGCTCTGTATGCCCCATTTTCAAGAGTGCCACGTATGTCAAAACAAAAGGTTGTATCGTGTCCAGTAAAGGTAAGTAAATAAAAGTTTTCTTCTGGGTAATATACAGACCTAAAAAATTCTGTCTCTGAACTTAATAAAGCAATAATGTCTTTAGTAATTGTTGAAGATAGATTACTAATAGGCATAGATTTTTCTTGTATGGTTCTGCCAAAACTTTTTAATCCTGTCTGAGACAAGAATAACACGTCCGTACCTGTGTATTGAACTGTATCTCTATCTACACAACCTACACCAGAAACCGTGTCTGCTAGAGTCATAGAAGCAGGTGCAGTAGCTCCTGAGTAAACTACAATACTACGTTTACCAAAAATTATCAGATGGTTGTTATGTGCAGATAAAGCTACAATCTCGTCATAACCGTCAGGCCAGACTTGAGATATATCAAGAGAGCCTGAACTACCACCTGTCCATATATGTCCAGACAAAAGGTCCGACCAGTATATCGTAGACTTATCTGTGCTAAAGTCGGCAGTCCAAAGCCTACCATAAGCTGCCAACACTTCATTACCGTACTTAGCCGAAGTTAACCCAGCAGCACTATTGACTGAACTAAGCGTTACTACGTTGCTGTTAGCACCTCCTGAAGAACCCGAAGCAATCGTATTATAAATAAGAGGCTGTAACCCACGTTGGAAAAAGTAAACACTGTCGTTAAAGTTTACCATCTTCCAGTTGTCAGTAGAAATAGAATAACCACCAGGAGTTTCATCAGCTAGTGTTGTTGTACCACTTAGTATCTTATTGTTACCTACTGAAAATATCTTAGTGGTCCCTGCGTCGTTCCTAAATTCTTTTATAGCTCTTATTTTACCTGAACCTAGTTGAGTTTTGTTTGTTGTAGTAACACTAAGTCCTTTACGTGCTGCTATACGTCCACGTCGGTCTATTACAGCATTATCAGCCACTTCTGCAAAAGAAGGGTCTTGAGCAAGAGGAGAGTCTTTTGTATTAATACCTTTGAACGCTGGAGCGACAAGGTTGATACTCTTTAGTTGTTGTGCCATCTATTGTCTCAAGGTGTATAAAAAATAGTTTCTTCTGGGTGTCTACCTGCGTCTTGTGCTATAGCGTCTCCTAAATATCTATTAGCTATAGTAAAGTACTCAGCAGTTGACGTACCGCCTGTCTCTCCACGTTCTCTTGAAGCAAGAGCTACTGCTAGTTGCACTACTGCATTTTCAGGAACTGCTATAGAATCTGAGTCACTTGTTAAAACAGGGTTACGAATAACAGCGTCAAAACGTAAAGCATAAACTGCGTCTGGTTTCGGGTAAACATCAATCGTCATGTCTCCATTACCGTCTACCCCAGCATAAGTGTAGTATCTAGGTGAGCCAGTAAGAGGATTGTTTAAGTAAAGTTGTTCGTCAAACCAGTTGTTTGTCTGGTACTGCATCTTAAGATTAGACGTGTCGTTGAGTACGTTTAGTTTTTTTATTTTGTCTCCACTATTTGTTAAGGAGTAATTAATTGTGTTAGCTACTGTGTTAAAAGCTAGAGTTGTACGTAATGCTGACCAATCCCAAGCACTTTCAACTAAGTCTTTAGCGTCGTTTACAAAATCACCAACAAGCTTACTGTAGCCTGTTGCTTGAACTGTAGCTACTTCGTTTTCTCGTAGTCTTCTTAAAACACTGTTTACTGCATTTAAATACGTCATTAAACTATTTCCTTAAACAAACTATCATTTATCAAACGGTTAAGCTCAACATTATAGTCTTTAAGTTGATAAGGCACAGACACAAACTGAGGAATACTGTAACCTAAATTATCCATGTAGCCTGTTCTATCAGAACCTCTTCCTCCTAAACCAGTAAACATACCACCCCCACCAGTAATAGGCTCTTGTTGTTCAGAGTCGTCACCAGGAGTACTACCACCACCAGTGGCAGGTTCATCTGGTTCTTCTGGCTCTCTAGGGTCTACTCCACCATTACCGCCTCCACCAGTAGGGTCTTCTGTAGGCTGTTCTTCACTTGAAGGAGGACTCTCTGGAGAAGTACCAGTAGGGTCATCATTAGGAGGACTCTCAGGAGGAGTACCATCTGGAGGAACACCAGCAGGACCTTCGTTAGGAGGACTCTCTGGAGGACTTCCAGTAGGGTCATCATCACTTGGAGGCTCTTCGTCACTTGACGGTTCTCCAGTAACAGGAGGACCTCTTCTATCATCTGCAGGAGGAGGTTCTTCTTGTGATGGGCCTTGGTCTTCTCCAGTACCGTCTCCAGCACCAGCACTATCATCTTCGCCTTCAGCAGCAGGTGGAAAATACTTTTCTCTAGCGTTGTCTACAGCAGAACCAATGGCTCCACTAGCCAGCAACCAACCTAATAAACCTTCTTTACCACTACTACCGTCCAGTAAACCACCAACCGTTACTGATACTCTACGTAAAACACTACCTGCTGCGTCAACCACGTTAACAAAAATGTTTCCGTTATTGTCCGTAAAAATGTCTCCTATCTCTTCACCAGCTTCTCTTATGCCGTCTATTACGTTATCGATACCATCTCTTATTTGTCCAGGTATGTTTTTTATCTTTTCTTTTATTTCGTCTATCTTATCCCTAGCGTTTTGTGTTATGACTATGCTACCGTCATCTAATATGTCAACTTCTAAGCCAGTGCCTTGTATGTAAGTAGGTAAACCAGGAATAGGTATAAGTATTCTTCCTTTCATTTTACCGTCTTCAAAAACAACGCCCACTCCTGGTAAACGATCAAGAGCGTCTTTTAACATTGCATCTAAGTCGCTTTTTATTACAGCAGCGTCTGGGTCAACCCCACCACGTAACCACCAAGGTCCTCTAAGTATTTCTTCTTCTAACAAGTCGTCAGAGGTTTTTGTTTTTCTACCTAGTACGCTGTCCCACTCACCTTCTGCAAAACCTAAAGAACTATAAAGCTCTCCAAGAGTTTCCTCATTTTGTTGTCTTATTTGCTCATTATTAAAGCCTTCCAGTATAGAGTCTAAGAAAGCTTCTTCTTCCGTAGGACCTTCTTCTTCTGGTGGGCTTTCTCCTGGTACTTCAGGATCAAGAGGTCCTTGGCCATCATCATCAAACTCACTGTCTACACTAACCTCTTCGTCTTCAGGAGGGTCATAACCAAATAATTCAGCAAGCTCTTCTCTAGTAGTCCCAGTGCCTTTAGTAAAAAACTCTAGTTGTGCGTCAGTTAAATCATAAGGGTTTAAAATACCGTCTCTCATGTCTTGTATCATATCTTGACGAGTGTTTGCGTCTGATATGTCCTCAAGCTCTTTATCAGAAGGAAAAGGAGGCACTGAGGGTTTTTCTAAAGGGTCAAGACCTGGGGCTGGCTGTGGCATCCCTGGTTCACTAAACCGACTACCAGAAGGCTGCGTAAACGGTGAAGTAGGATAGCCTCTTGATGGTGAATTTGTTGGAAGAGAGCCAAAAAATAACGACATTTAAAGTACCATCACAAGAAGCGTAGCAGTACAACTAATTGCTGTACCTATGACTAACCAAGCTAGACGCTCCCAACGAGCCGCATGAGTGTCTGTAGCTCTCCTAAGTTCTCTAAGTTCTACAACTGACTCAGCCCAACGCTCTCCACATTCTTTCTCATGTTTTGCTATACGTTCTAAAGCTTCTAATGCCATTTCTAATGCTTTATCATTGTCCATATTATTTCTTCTTTAGGCTAAGTAAGCGGTCAACTCCTTTAATCCCAAAAGAAGCACTTATACAAATAAAGAGTAAATATTGGTAGTAGTCAGGTAATTCGTCTAACGCTTGAAAAGCATATTTAGTTCTTTCAATAATTGAAGGATCATTGACGATAATACTGTACCCTATCATAAAAATGGGAACGCTGAGAACCAAGGTCCAAAATTCGTCTTTCCAGCTATTAGCTGACGCATCAGCCATCTTAGCTTCCCAATCAGCATTGTTCTGAATGGTTTGTATTTGTGCTTCATGTTTTGCTTTAGAAATCTCATTTCTATTTTTTATTATTTGTCCTGCTATATTAGCAACAGGTGAGATTAAAGAAGTTAACCAAGTCATTTATCTTTTCCATTTAGAGCCACGGTAAATTCCTGTTATTTGTTCAGAATTTATATCGTTGCTCCCAGTGTGTTTTACTCCTCTGTAAACAAGATTTTTATGTAACACTTTTTCTTTGTCTACAGTATTTACGTATGCACCTCTATAATAATTAGCCATATTGACCTCCTAGTTACGTTTATTGAATTAAATCCAACGCGTTCCTTCGGTCTTTTGACCTACTTCCGTCCTTAAAGGATGAACGTAGTTTATTATTATTATCTGTTATTCTTGCTCCATTGACCAAGTTTTACTTGTAGTTCTTGCAACGTCTAATTCAGACAGGTGTGTTTCAGGATCGTACTCAGCTAGTCTTTTCTTCTTTTCTTCAGGAAAAGCTTTAAAGTATTCTTCAGTTAGATTTGTTTGTTCTGTGTTGGTCATAAAACACCTTTATATTTATCTAAACAACGTGTACAGCCAAGCCATAAAAAAGAATAAAGACACACCGCATATAGTATAAAATAATATTTGTAAAACCTGAGCAAGTTCTTTGTCTCTTTTAGCTCTTTGTTTTTTTAATATCTTCAATCTTTTCTCGTGTTCTAGTCTACTTTCCTCCACACGGTTCATAATCTCATGATAATCTTGAGACAAACCCTGCATCAACATTATATCTTTTAGTTGTTGATTAAAAGTTGATAACTGTCTTTTAGCTATCTGTATTTGCATACTGTCTTGTACAGATAACCTTCCTACATATTTCTTTTCTGTGTTTAATACAGCATCATTAGCTTTAGCAAATTTTCCAACTATATTTGCAAAAGCTGCTGCATTATTACGAGCTTCTTTAGCTGTTGATATTGCATCATTTAAACCTTTAACAAGAGCAATACAAGCTGCTACTTCAGCTATAGCCATGATTAATTATCATAGCGTTGGTTTAGTATCAGGAAAATCAGAGGTACTAGGCCAATCACGCAACTTTGCTCGATAAGTTTTATATGCGTCATGTTGAGAATGGTCTGTAACTGAAACTATCCAATCAGTATTTATCAACTCTTGGTCTCTCCAAGACCTAGCAGTTTCTTCTGCGGTTGGGATTGGTCCTTGTGTCCATTTAATGATTAGACCATTTTCATTTTTTACAAGCTCGTCCCCTTCTACTGGGTCTTTCCCTGGGTTTGTTAAATTACTTATTCCCATTAACCTTCTCCCACTATTTTGTAAGCTATATGCAAAGAAGTAGCAGTAGCAGTAGACATTCTTTGTACTCTAAAACTTTCATTAAATTTTAAATTACCATGATTAAGA
>MDSZ01136686.1_pt1 | contig 13531 bp, 9 predicted proteins | sample 811201 | NCBI WGS metagenome assembly MDSZ01 (sample SAMN05326647, study PRJNA326480) | marine metagenome | isolation source: seawater | place: Indian Ocean: North | collected 2010
AGTCCATAATATAAGAAGTGATACAGATGGTGAAAAATTAGATAGAGATACTTTAATATATATAGAAAAAGTGATCAGATATTCTGATAATTTGAAATTAATATTATTGACGGCAAATCCGATGTTTAATCAACCGAATGAAATCGTATGGATATTAAATATGTTATTATTAAACGATAAACGTGAACAAATGAATGAAAAACTTATTTTTAAAAATGATATACTTACAGAACAAGGAGAAAAGATATTAATTGAAAAATCTAAAGGATATGTTTCTTATTTAAGAGGTGAAAATCCTATTTCTTTTCCTATCCGATTATATCCTAAACATAGTAAAGAAAATATAATAAATAGCAGTAATAGTCATTCATTAGATATTTTTAAAAATGAAATATCAAAAGAAAATAAATTATCATTTTTAGAATTGTATAGTTCAAAATTAATAGATCATCAATATAAAATTTATTCATCACAATCATCTAAACTAGTTGGTAATAAGTCAATAAAGATAGATGATGAAAATATATTATTACAATTATCTAATATAGTTTATCCTGGTGATAGTCAAAATTATAATGATTTATATGGTGATAATGGATTAATAAATACTATGAATATAAACAAAGGTGTATATAGTTATAAAAAAGAAACATTAAATGATTATGGTGAATATTTCCATATAGATAATATAAATAAGTATTCATCAAAAATTCATAGTATATTAAATGAAATTAAAAATAGTGATGGAATAATATTTATTTATAGTAATTGGATTAAATCTGGTATTGTTCCTCTTGTATTAGCTTTAGAACAGAATGGTTATACAAGAACAGACCGAAAAGAAGTTTTAAAGGGTAGTAAAAATATAGAAAAAATTTCTTATGAAGGCAAATATAAAAGTGAATATAGTGACAGTAAAGATTTTAAATCTGCTAATTATTTAGTTATTTCTGGTTCTGAGTTAAATAGTAATAATTTAGAAGAAGAATTAAAACGCGTAACTTCAGATGAAAATAAAAATGGTGAAAATATTAAAATAGTAATTGGTTCAACGGTTGCTAGTGAAGGTTTAGATTTTAAAAATATAAGAAGTATTCATATTTTAGAACCATGGCATAATATTAATAAACTAGAACAAGTTATTGGTAGAGGTATTCGTAATTGTTCACATAAAAAACTAGATTCTAAAAATAGAAATGTAACTATTTATTTACATACATCTAAAATAGATATGTCTGAAACAATAGATACTTATCTTTATAGATATTCTGAATATAAAGCAAAACAAATCGGTAAGATTGAGAATATATTAAAAAGTAACAGTATTGATAAATATATATTTAAAAATGGAAACTATTTTGGACCAAATGATATTAGTGATGTAGTTGTTCAACCTTGTTTTAGAAATTCAAAAAGTTTTAAATATAATTTAAGTGATAAGAAATATTCTCGTGTTTGTTCATTTTCAGAAATATGTAACTATATGGAAAAAGATAAGATAATAAAATATAATATACCCGATAAGAATAAATATGATACATTTCAAATAAAATATAGTGAATCTATCATTGATATTTATAAAAAAAGAATACATAATTTATATTTAATATCAGTATGTTTTACCTATGATGAAATAAAGAAAAATTTAAGTGAATACAAAGAAATTTATAGTGATTATCTTAATTATGCTTTAAAAGAAATGATATTTGATAAATATATTTTACATAACAGTAATGGAGATAAGGGATATTTAGTAAGAATAAAAGATTTGTATGTTTTTCAACCTTATTTTAATAATGATATTTTATTACCTGTTTATTATAGATTAAATAGAGGTGATATAAATCATATATCTTATGATATATTACCAAAAGAAAAAATGAAAAATACTTTCTTATATGAAAAACATAAATTTACAGATGAAATTATATTAAAAACTTATCAAAAAATACTAAATTTTGAATTTAAACAACACGAAACAAAGGTTTTCAAATATTTAAATATAGATAGTAAAGATTTGATATTTATTAGTTATATTTTTGATAGATTATCTATTGAAGATAAATATATATTGGGATATACTACATTATTATATTTAAAAGAAGGAGAACTTTTAGATGATATTGATGAAAATATCATTCAAAATTTAGTATTGTGTTTTGAGAAATTATTTATTTATAATAATAGTAAATTTTATTATTCAGATAAATTTAAAAAAGGATCTGAAAAAGATATTGTAGGATTTATGTTGTATTATAATATTGAAAAGAAACCATTATTTTATAATTATGAAAATAGAGAAATAGAAATATTTAATAAAGTAGATGAAATTGATATTATTTTAATGATAAAAAAGAATCAAAAGGGTAAACATTTAAGTATGAATGGTTCTTGGGGTTTTACAACTTATTCTGAAAGAATTAAATTTGGTGATCCTAAATATACTCATAATGGTATTGTATTAAAAGTTATAAAAAGCACAGATAAATTAAAAAAGAATTATGTTTATCCAAGTGGTCCAGGTATTATTATACAAGATCAAGCAACAGGAGCGTGGATAGGTGAATCAACATATCAATTTATTGTTGATGAATTTACAGATATTTTAGATTCATTAAAACCAGAAATAAAAGAAACTTTAAAAAAGAAAAATACTAAACGAGATTATGTATGTTTTATTGAACTATGTTTAAGAATTAAAAATAAATTTATACAAAATGATTTAATTTATATGAAATATTATTGATTTATTTAAAAATTTGATATTAATTTATAATATTTATTAAATAAATAACATTATAATGAAAGATAATAGTAAAGAAATCTTAATTACAACGAGCACTCATTTAGATTTAAATGATATCAATAAAACTAAAAATATTAATGGTTTATTAGCTTATAAATTAAAAAAAGCAAATGAGAATGTATGTCATAAGAATGGTTTTGTATTAAAAGATTCATTAAAAATAGTTAATCGTTCTGTTGGTAAATTAATTACTCATAATCATAAAAGTGCTATTGAATATAATGTAACTATAAAATTAAACGTAATTTATCCATCACCCAATGATATATTTGAAGTTAAAATTGATAGTATTACAAAGATGGGTATTGTAGGATTTTTAAATGATGAAAAATATAATATTGAGAATAGTCCTATATTATTTATAGTTCCTAATAAATATATTAAAGACTCAGAATTATTAAGTAAAGATATGAAAGTAAATATAGAAGTTTTACAAAGTAGAATTAAATACAGAAGTAAACAAATACAAGTTGTCGGTAAATTATCAGAATAATAAAAGTAAAACTATTATAATGGAAAAAAGAAAATTTTTATATTACAATTTAAATAAATTAAATCAAGATAAAATAAATATTATTGAAACATATATTAAGAAAAATAATCTTAATTTTAAAGAAAATAATAATGGTTTTTTAATTAATTTATCTCAAATGGAAGAAAAACATATAGATTATATTTATGATTTATACAATATAAAAGAGAAAAATATAAGATCTGAAAATAAAATTGAATGTGAAAAATTAATTACTCAAAAAGAAAAAAATAGTAAAGAATCATATTTAAAATATAATATGAATAATTTAGAAAAACTTATATTTTCTATTTTATAATATATGCTTGTTAGTAGTTCTGAAGACGGAGCAACTTTTAAAAATACAGTAGGTTCATTACCTGATTCAGGATCGGAAGATGATAAAGGGATAACTACTAAAGCTCGTGATAATTTTAGTGGTAATAAAGATGAAGGATCATATGTAAATCCTTTAGTTGATGAAGATTTACAAAGAACTATTGATGAAGGGGATGAAACAAAATTATCTCAATATTTAATAAATAAAGCAAGTTCAATTATTTTAGATGAGCAAATACCAGAAGGTGCCGAAAGTGAAGATTATAAACAATTTGTAAGAACCGAAATAAGAAAAAATGCGACAGAAATGGCGAGAGAATATTTTGAAGAACGTACACCAATGGTAAAATCTATATTAAAATATATTCGTGAAAAAAGAAAAGAATTTATATCTAAATATAGAGGTATAATAAGAGATAGAAAAATAAAGGAATTATCACAAAAAATAAATGAATTAGAAAGCTTGATTAGATTAAGTAATATGAGTAGAATAAATATTACACCTCCGAATACACCACCTTCAGAACCTTTATCTATGGAAGGAGGAGGTAAGAAAAAAAGAAAAAAACGTACAAAAAGAAAATCTCGTAAAAAATACAAGAAAACAAAAAAGTATAGGTAATATAAATTTGATTTAAAAATATATAAAGTAACTTAAGTATACAAGATAATGATATTTGATTTATTAAAGGATTTAAATAAAGATTGTAATTTTACAAATGATATTCAAGAATCAAAATACACAGAAGGAAATTCTAATAAAAGTGATAGCAAACTTAATAAATTTTATCCTAATTTTGTAAAATGTATTTTATCTGAATTTGATCCATTATGTAGCACAATCAATGAAAAAGAAAAAAAAATATACACTTCGCAAAAAATTATGGAAATTTGTTCATTGATTGATGAAAATGAAGAATATTTTAAAAATTATAATTTTCATAAATCATTTAAATCTCATACTATTCAACAAGGTTTACAGCAGTTTGATAAAAATATTAATCATATATCAAGTTTATATTACTTTAATGAATATTATAAGAGACATTTTGTCATTGTATATGAAAATATAGCTTATTTAACATGCTTAAAAGATTATCCCAAGATTTATTTAAGTGTAGATAATCGTGTAAAAGTATTAAATGAAGGCGATTATCCACAGATGAATGTTAAGAATCTATTTGAAAAACTGAATGATAAATTAATTGATGATGTAAAACGCGATATCAAGGGTATTTATAATTTACATTTAGAAGCAATTAGTAAATATAAATTAGATGATTTAAAACAAATTGCTCAAGAATGTAATATATCCTTAAAGGATAGTAAAGGAAAAAATAAGACAAAGACTGTATTATATGATAGTATAAATATACATAAGTTAAATGAATAATTATTTACTTAATTTTTAGTTATCCTTTTCTTTGTTCTTTTAGTTTTCTTATATTTTTTCTTTTTATTCGTTTTTTTCTTTCTGGCATGACGGAAAAGAGAATGACGACCTTTATATTTTTTATTTTCAGTGTTTCTTCTTTTTTTAAAAGAATATATAGTTGGTTTTAAAGAATTTTTTTTAGTTTCCTTTTTTTTATCCGGAGGTAGATATTTTGGCATAATACTGGGTCGTTTCCAACTATCTGGTGTGTTCATAGCAATAGAGGTATTTATTTCGTATAATATTGATTCAATAGAATAACGGTCTATTATATTTCCTCTATAATCATCAGCTTTTGTTTGGGCACGACATATTCTTTTCATATTCCCTTTAGTAGTCGTATCAAAAACATCTAAATATATTCTTAAAAGTAAATTTTTATCATTTAATTCTTTTAGTATTGCTAATCCCCTTCTTTCTATATCTTCTTTACATCCTTTCAAATGATCTTCATACTTTGAATATTTAATTATTTTAGAAGCATTCGTATCTGGTAATACTAAAATCATTTGTGTTCTTTCACCGCTATCTTTTATAAAACTTACTAATTCTTCATTATCTTTTATTATTGTATCATTTATTTTTAGTTTAAATTTTGGTACGGGGTGATATTCTGAATAATTATTTTCTTCTCGGTATATTTTTTTAACTGCTTCTTTCAAATTTATACCAGTAATACTTCCTTTAACTTCTAACCCACCCGCTTTCCCAAAAGAAGGTAAAGATGAAAGATCTATGCGTCTAAAATTTAAATCGCCGATAAATTTAACTATGTAATGGAGACGGCGTAAATCTGATACTCGCTGTAACTTTGATACTTTCTGTGACTTTTGGTATGATTCATCTTCATGTCTATCGTTTTCTGCTGGTCTTTTCTCGGCACCTCCACTCATAGAATCATCAATATCTTCAGAATCATTAATATCTTCATAATTCTCTCCGGCTTCTCCTATTAGATTTATCCATTCCGCTTTTCTCCATTCTTCTATTATCGCATGTAAATCTTCATCACTGACTTCTTTTTTAGTAAATTTTTTATAATGTAATTTAATTTTTTCTTCTACTCTGAAATCTAAAATTCTCATAGATAAATCACATAATGCTGTTCTAAATTCAGGCCATTTATCTTCGGTTATTCCATATTCGTTTTTATAATTCCCATTTATATCTTTAGATAACATAGCATACATAGCCCATTTCATTGTATTATCACGCATAGCATTATATCTTTTTTTAACCCAGGCAGAATTTAATTCATTTGATTTTGAACCTGGAAAAAATCTATTTCTCCATGAACTAGAATTACTACCACCACCACCTTTTATCATATTTGATAAACAATTTAATACATAATCTATTCCACTTTTATCACAATAATCATTTTCATCTAATAATGGAAATCCTGACTCTTTCATATTAGCCCATTCATCATCATCTTTCGCAGGTGTCCAATCTAAGCCCAAAAAAGCATGATCTTTTTTTATCATATTACATGCTGGATGAGCCCACCGATACATAACACCCTCACTTTCGGTCCCACCTCCATGTTCTACAGTATTGTCATTAGACGCAATTTTAGCCGCACGTTTACCGTTAGTTTTATCTCCAATTAATCTTTTTCTCCATTTATCATAATTTTCCCTTGAAATTTCAATTCCTTCAATAGTTATAGTGCCTTTTATATCTTTAGTATTTGATTCATTTTTAAAATAATTATCAATTGTTTTTTCATAATCTTCACCACTTAGACCACATAAAGCAGCTAGCGAAGTGACTGGCACAATATGTTCACATTGAGAACCACTCGCTAATTCACCACTTTGTGTATCTATTTCTTCACCACAGATATAACATTTTATATATTCACCTTTTCTAGGTTTTTCACCACAGGAAGCCATACATTGTTTTGTTATATTTAAACTAGCTTCAATTAAACCCGATCTAGCTTCTATTAAAAATCTTTTATTATTTTTTGCTATATCTTTTTTCATTATTTCAATTTCGGGTTTGCTTGTGAACATTTTATTTATCTCTTGTGACCAAGAGTTAAATTTTTTATTATCAAGAGCCCAAGAATAATAATTATTGTTATTAATTTCATATAAAAAACAATTAATAATTGTTTGAAATTTTCCATAATCTTCGGGTTTCCATTTGGGTGTTCCACCTTTTGTTTCGGGCCATGCTTTTTTGGTTTCTATTTTAGATTTTTTATAATCATCATTTAATTTTTTAAGATAAAAAATTTCTGAATCACCTTTTTTTTTCTTATAGAGTTTATTATATTTATAAATACTTTCTGTTACAAAATCATATTGTGTTTTAGTCCATAAATTGTTTATTTCATTATTATCATAACCATATCTAGCTTCTAATAAATTTTCAATCATTTTCATCTGTATTTCATTACCTATATTGAAAACAGCTGGTCCTAATTGTTTTAATGTAGACATATAAATATATAAATATATAAATTTGATTATTTTTTTTTCATTTATTTAAAAAATATAAGTATATCTAATATTATAAATGAATATCTTAGATACAAATCGTAAAGGTGGACCTTATGAATCTACCAAAGAATTTTTAAAGAAATCACTATTGAACTCAGAGTATGAATTAGAATGGATTTATGGATCACATCCTAGAAATATTCTTAATAAAGAAGAATTTTTAAGAGTCTTAAATTTTTGTAGACAAAATTATAAATTTAGCGGAGAAAGTAATAATTTAGATATAAGAACTCAGTATATTAAGTTGGAAAAAAGTGGATTAAGTAATATAAGATGTAGTATTTCAGGTATAGAAAATATAAAGAAATATTGTAAAACAAATTCAATAGTAGATATTCCTACAGTAACTTTTATGAAAAAATTATCAAATAAAGATGAAAATAATTCTTCTTTAAATTTTAACCAAATTGTGAATACTGATTATAATTTTAGAATTAATATTAAAAAAGAAATACAATTGGATATTGATGATTCTGAAGTTATTAAATTTAAAGATAATTTAAAAGATGTTTTAAAATATTATCGGTATAAGAAAAGATATTCATTTAAAACTGATGATAATTTATTTAGAATAGATATCACTGCTGTGAAAAGTAATAGTTATAATCCCAAACGTAAAACTTATAATTTATCTAAAAATTTAATTGATTCTCATATTTTAACAGGAAAAGAAATATATGAATTAGAGATAGAATATATAGGAAATAATAAAATTCAGAATGAATATCCTGTTGTAACTTATTCTAAACGAGTTTTTAGTGATTGGGATGCTGATACTATGAGTGATCAAGATTATGAAGCACAACTTTCATTATCTAAAACTACTATTACAGAAGGGTTTACACCTGAAGGGAATAATTATTATGTTGGAGATACAAATGATGATTATAGTTTCTTAAGTGAATATGAAGGGATTAATACAGAAAAACCTATTTCAGAAGAAATTATAGTAGAACCCAAACCTACTATGAACACACCTTGGGCAAAAGCAGCATCATTAAGAGGAAATCCTATGGATTTAATTAATTTAAATTATTGGTGGCATGATGATAATTGGTATTTATTCTGGTTAATACAAGATAATAATAAAGAATTATTATTTGATGGTGTAAAAGAGAATTTTACGGCAGATTATAAAGAAGCTCCTGAAAATACAAATTATGTTAAATATATTATTTATCCTCCTCCGAGAGAAGATGATAATATTAGAAATACAGAATATGATGAAATATTTAAGAAAAAATTAAGTGAGGGTTTTGATGGCGTATTTTATGTTCCTTTTGAATGGATTTATGGATTAGAAGAAAAAAATACAGAATTAAAAGCAGGTGGTAAAAAATTACCTTCTTGGGCTCCCAAGAATAATTTAGCAAAAGATAATCGGTTTATAGATCTTATAGATTTTAAATTTGGTGAATTAATAGGACAGTTATTGATTGTTATTAATAATAATAATATAATTGTTAGTAAGCGAAAAAGTGAAAGTATTCTAGAAGAATATAAAAATATCACAGAACAGTATTCAGATTATATAAAATTTATTGGACCTCAACCTGTTTCTATGAGTTTAGATATATTAAATCCGGATAATCCACATAGTATATTAAAAGGATATGTAGTTACTGAAAAAGCAGATGGAATAAGAAGTCAATTATTTATTGATAAAAATTATCAAGGTTATTTAATTACTCAAAAAAAAGAAATCATTTATACAGGGTGTACTTTTAAAAAATTTGGATCAGCTGTATTAGACGGTGAATTTATAACGAAAAATAGAGATGGTAAAGATATTAAATTATTTATGATATTTGATATCTATTATCTTGATAATATGGATTATTCATTGCATCCAAATCAACCATATACTTTTCCTTGGTTGAATAAGAAAGATTTACCAAGTAGATATAGAATATTACATGATTTTCAAAATATGATAGAAATAAAAAATACAGTTTTAACTGATATAAAAGGTGGTATTTACTATCAAAATTGGGATAAATATAATAAAGAAATTCAAATAAAAGATATTATTAGAATCGGTTATAAGAGATATTATGATGGTCCTAAAAAGTTGAAACAAGATAAAGATGATCCAACAAAATATATGAATTTATCGGGTATAGGTAAAATGAGTCAGAAAATATTAGATTTAGATAAGAAAAATAATTATGAATATAATATAGATGGTTTAATATTTATGCCTATGAACTATCCGGTTTCCTCAGATAGTGAAAACTTTGTAGTTAATAATATAGGTGTTACTTGGTATCAGAATTATAAATGGAAACCTCCTGAAGAAAATACAATTGATTTTAGAATTGAATTTGTAAAAGAAGAAATAAAAGGTAAACGTGTTAATAAATTAACATCATTTAAAAGAAATAATAAAATTATCAAATGTCAACAGGTATATTTATATGTAGGTTATGATGTTAATAAAGATACTACGAGTGATTTTACATGGAAAGTAATGGGTTATAATAATAATAATAAAAAACGATCTGAAATTTTATTTAATCCGCCTACAGAAAAAGATAGTATTCATATTTGTAATATACCTTTAACAGAAGATAAATTATTATGTTTAAAAGATAAAACAATCTTACATGATAATGGTATTTATGAAATGAGATATGAACCTAAAAATCCATTTGGTTATCAATGGATTCCTCTTAGAGAAAGAAGTGATAAAACTAGACCTAATAATAGTTTCACTGCTGATAATGTTTGGAGAACTATTCAATATCCTGTATTAGAAAAATATATAAAAGGTAAAGATATTAATGAAATTGATTTCGTATCTGAAAAAGAAAAAAGCGATTATTATATTGAAAATCCAGAATCGGAATCTGATAAATCACTAAGAGAATTTCATAATTATATTAAAGATAAATTAATTCGTAGTGTAACTTCTATTGGAAATAAACCTATTAGTATTTTAGATACCAGTATTGGAAGAGGGGGTGATATAAATAAATATTTAAATTCAGAAAATGATATTCAATTCTTATTAGGTTTAGATGTTTCAAATGATATTAATAAATGTGCTAAAAGATTTTATCTTAAGAATAGTAAGATTAAAGCATTATTCTTACAATATGATACAAGTAAATCTATTAAAGGTGGTGAAGGTTGTGTCGGAGAACATGTTGAAAGAAATAAATTAATGTTAGATATATTATATAATAGACAAAGGACATTACCAAAAGAGTTAAGACCTCTTGTTCCAAAATATAAAGGATTATGTAAAAAAGGATTTGATGTTATTTCATCACAATTTTCAATTCATTATTATTTCAAAGACGAATTAACTTTAAGAACTTATATACAAAATATCTCTGAAAATATTAAGAAAGGTGGTTATTTTATTGGAACTTGCTATGATGGAAATAAAATATATCAAAAATTAAATGATTCTGAAAATGGATACTTTGAAATGATTGATGAATTTAATAATAAAGTCTTTAGTATTCATAAAAACTATGATATAGATGATTTTAAATATAGTAAAGATAATATTGAAAAGATTTTAGGTAATAAAATTGATGTATACATGAATAGTATAGGACAAACAATACCAGAATATTTAGTAAATTTTGATTACTTTATTGATATAATGAAAGAATATGATTTAGTATTATCTAAACCTGATATGAAAAAAGATTTTAAGGGATATTTTGATAATCCTGATTTATCTTATCAAGATGGTTTAGGAGGATTTGAATTAATGATCAAACATTTAGATAAATTATATTCTAAAGATATTTCACTAAAAACTTATTTCCCTGAAGCATTTGGTTTATTACAAGAAAAAAATAATTTACTCAGAGAATTAAGTAGTTTTAATAATTGGTTTATCTTTCAGAAAGTTTAAATTATTCTCTTTCGCGTAGCCATAGATTAAACGCCCATTTTTCACCTTTTATTACAGGCAATCCGGCATGTCTAGATTTTAAATTTAATGAACCATCATCATTTATATTATTAAAAACAACCATTCTACCCATTTGTGGTTTTATTACGACTTCTTTTTCATATTCATCTAATTGGTCAAAACCAGTTCCACCGCCTTCTTTTACATCATTTAGATAAACTAAAACGGTTCTTAAGCGATTACCTCTACCATTCGGACCACTACAATATTTTTTATATTTTTCAGGTTCATTTGGATTAAAAGCATCATAATGATATTTATATTCTTCATTTTCATTATAATGAATTACTTGGAAATTTTCAAAACATTTATAATTACAACCTATTTTTTTAGCTATACTTTTAGCGATTTCTAATGTTTCAGGATATTTATCATGAGGAATCCAATAACTAGTATTTGTTCTTCCTTTATATTCACCCGGTTTAAACTTGCTTTCATCATACATAGTACTCACGCTCGCTAGACACATATTATCTTTTGAAATATTTATTATAAAATTACATTGTTTAGATGTTAAGAAATTATCAATTGTGTAAATATAAGGATCATTACATATAGTATTCATTATAAATTTTAAATATTATATTTTATAATTTTCTAACGTATTTAAATCTATATATTCTAATGTTTTGTGATTTGTAGCATCTAGATCTATAGGGGGGGCCTTACCAGCATCATGAGCTTGTTTCCATCTTAAAGCACATAAACACCATTTATCACCATCTTTTAAACCTGGAAATTTATATTCATCTTTTTTTGTTGATAAATCATTACCTTTAGATGCTGTATAATCTAAGAATTCATCATTGACTCTAGCACAAACAGTATGAGTTCCTCTATCCATGTCATCTGTATAACAATAACCACTTCTATGATATCCAGTTATAGGATCAGTACTACATACACTTAATGATTCATCATAAATATTCTTTTGATTTTTATTATCAAAATTTTCTATATGTTTAGATTTACTTTTTGATTTACGAGGTTTTCTTTTTCTTGTTTTCTTCTTATTATTAGATCTCTTACGAGGCATAAGTATAATTAAAAAGCATAAAAAAAATAATGTAATTATAATATCTTTCATATAGAATATATATTATTTTTTAGTATCTAAAATTATTTTACCACAAGGACCACAATGATCATAATTAGCTAGATAAATTTTACGATCTAAATATTCTTTATTTTGTGGTGTAGACCACCTACCAAGAATAGGTTTATTTTCTTTAAAGAATATCTTAAGTATATTCCGAAAATACATTTTGGGTTTTATTGTTTGTTTTAAACATACAATAAAAAATCAAATTTTAAAAGTATATTGTTTCCTTTTTCTCAATTCTATATCTTTATTTTTATGTTTTATTTTAGATCTTTCACCTAAGTGTTTGAAATATTTTTCTGCGAGTTTAAATTCATTTGGTTTTTTATCTTTTAAAACTTTTAAGCGAACATATAAAATCATACCTACTTGCCATATTCGTTTGTGTGTATATTTATCTCTTTTATATAGCGATTCTAATTTCTTAATTGTATTTTTAACATCATTTAAAGTAGTATATTTAATAGGAATCGTATCATTGGGGTTTTTATCTATATAAACATCAAAGCTTCTTTTAGGATCATCTGGATTATATAAGAATTGTTTGTTTGTGCCCTTGCTACTTCGTTTGTTTGTTTTCTTGCCACTTCGTTTGCCTCCACCTTTACATATATTTTTAGTTTTACCAAGATTATATTTTTTGTCTATATATCTCATATCACTAGTTAATTTATTACATTCAGTTTTCTTGTTGTTTTTACGATATATTCTTAATATATTAAATCTTCCTTTTTTAGAGATTGCTGCTTTTTTCTTTGTTAACCCTCTATTTTTCATTTCATAATTTATACCTTCATTAATCGCTAATACACGTTTACTCTGAGGATCACTTAAATGATATTTATGCTTTTTATGACTATCATCTATTTTTCTAAGTGAAGGTAATTTACG
>MDSZ01170068.1_pt1 | contig 13531 bp, 15 predicted proteins | sample 811201 | NCBI WGS metagenome assembly MDSZ01 (sample SAMN05326647, study PRJNA326480) | marine metagenome | isolation source: seawater | place: Indian Ocean: North | collected 2010
GACCTGCCACCTCTGCTTCACCCGACGAAGGGAGAATTCGGCCTGACGGACTATGAAAAAGTCTTCTGTCCTGACCTTAAGAATGGTCCTGATCTATATAATTTAAGATCGATAAATCGTGAATATGGATGTGTCGTCATCATCCGGCCGGATCAATATGTAGCGCAGATTCTGCCGCTTGATGCATATGCTGAACTGGCGGATTTTTTCGATGCCGTGATGTTGCCTGCCTCATGGCAAATACACACTGAATAATTAAATCACCTTATACTTACGTATCGGCCTGGCGGCTCATGTTGAATGACGCCCGTTTTTTTATGTCCGTCTCCTGTGAAGTGGCGTCGCGCTCTCAAGCTGCCGGTCCCGCCGGCAGAGTTTACAGGAGAATTTCATGAAAAGACTGCTCTTCGCCGTTTTTGCGGCCTGCCTTGCCATTCCCTTTGCAGCCAGCGCAGGCACAACCAAACCTGAATGAAAGAAAACGTCGGAGTGCGCTGTTCGAACAGGCCTGGCTGCCTTTTACAAGAGCCCGGCGGAGTGCTGGACGATCGGGCGCAAGGGAACCACCAACACATTTGGCGAATAACACGAATTTCACAGCAACAATCAGATGATCATCGTATCCATGTATCTGGCTGGCCATAACACGGTCTGGCGGAAGAATGATCCAAAATCAGCCCTTACTGCCGCGGGAAAATTTCTTGAGGATGAAAACGCGGTTCTGACTCGTGCCAACGAAAAAACCGTACCTATAAAATTATGGGTCAAGCGCGCAAGGAGTTACGATCTCAAGACCGATGGCTATGGTGACGGCTGCTTTGCGTTCACAAGCTCCGGCGGGTCCAAAGGTGGCAAATCATCCTATCTGCTGGGCGTAATCGCCTGCAACAAGGATGGTAGCACTATCACACTGGACCAGCGTGTCACCATCTCGCAGAGCATCGAAATCAGGCACCCGCTCTACAAGGAGCCACGCAACACCTTCTAGCGGCGTCAGGGCGGATCATTCTGGCATCAGACTTGCTCCGCCTTGACCTGGGGCATGGCTCACGGCGACACTGGAGCTGTGCGGTCATGTGGCCACAGGAACGGTATCCAACCGACAGGAGGCAGCGATGAAGGTTGATGATCAGGAAGAACGTCTCATCGCCGCGCTACAGCTGGTGCTCGAGGAATTCGGAAATTACGGCTCGCCCCGCGTGCGCGGTGACGGCGACATCCAGATTCCGCTGGATCTGGAGTTGAAAAGCGCCCGCGCCCGGCACAACCGTCTTGCCGACGCCTTCAGCCGAATGATGAGCGACGATCTGAAACCGAAACGCCGATCGACCTGGGTGGAATAGACGCCCAGAAAACAACCCCCGCCGGCCGGAGCCAGCGGGGGCCTTCGTCGCGCAACGATTTCGGCCGACGAATCTGATCAGGCAATGTGCCTTCACCTGAATATGTATACGTCGCGATGCGAAATTGGTTTAGCGCCTTTTATCCATGACGCTCGCGAAGGACTGTCAACGCGTCGTCAAGCGACATCCCGGCATCCGCCAGCAGCACCAGCATGTGAAACAGCAGATCGGCGGCTTCATTCGCCATTTCCTCACGGTCGTCCTTCATTCGCGCGAGAGCCAGCTCCACCCCCTCTTCGCCGACCTTCTGCGCCACCCTGGCGGCGCCGGCCTGAAACAGCGAGGTCGTGTAGCTGCCTTCCGGCATGATGTCACGGCGCGACCGCACAAGCGCGTCCAGATGCGCAAGGAATCCCGGGCCGAGGGGAAGATCGTCGGAAAAACAGGTACGCGCCCCGGTGTGGCAGACCGGGCCAGCCGGGGTTGCCTGCACAAGAATGGTGTCACGGTCGCAATCGAGCGCCGCGCTGACAAAGCCAAGCGTGTTGCCGGAGGTCTCGCCCTTGGTCCAGAGCCGTTGCTTGGACCGGCTGTAGAAGGTAACCCTGCCACTTTCCGCCGTCGCCTCCGCCGACTCGCGGTTCATAAAGCCAAGCATGAGAATCTGGCCGGTGGCCGCATCCTGTATGATGGCCGGCAGAAGCCCGCCTCCCTTGTCCCAGTCTGCCTCGACCCAGTCGGTGTTGTTCCTGTCAGGGTTTTGTGGTTGACCAGCAGCCATGTCACAGCCTCACTTCAACATGGCGGTCGCGAAGATAGCTTTTCAGCCGGGGGATTGGAATCTGCCCGCTATGGAACACCGAGGCGGCCAGCCCGCCATCGATTCCGGTCGTCTCGAACAGGGCGGCGAAATGTGGATAGTCGCCTGCCCCGCCTGACGCGATCACCGGGATGGTCACCGCCTCGCGAACAAAGCGGAGCTGCGCCAGATCATAGCCGCGCTTAACCCCGTCATTGTTCATGCAGTTGAGAACGATCTCGCCAGCCCCGCGGCGCTCGGCCTCGGCGGCCCAGGTCACCGTGTCCCGTTTTGAGGAAATGGTTTTGGTTTCATCCCCAGTATATTGATAAACAACATATTTATCCTGCCCCGAGTCATCGGTTTCAAGACGGCTGTCAATGCCGACGACGACGCATTGCGTGCCGAACGCCTCGGCAAGCTCGGTGATGAAGTCCGGGCGCTCCAGAGCCGGCGAATTGACCGAAATCTTGTCGGCCCCGTCATTCAGGATGGCGCGGGCATCATAAACGGTCCGGATTCCCCCGGCGACGCAGAACGGAATGTTGATGCGGCGGGCGACATTGTTCACCCAGCTCTTGTCGACGACGCGACCGTCACTGCTGGCGGTGATGTCGTAAAAGACAAGCTCGTCCACGCCTTCATCGGCATAGCGCTGCGCCAGCTCGAGGATATCGCCCATATCCCGGTGGTTGCGGAACCGCACGCCCTTGACGACACGCCCGTCGCGCACATCAAGGCAGGCGATGATGCGTTTCGTCAGCATGATGCCGCTCCTTTCACCAGCGCCGCCTTCAGATCGACAGCGCCTTCATAGATGGCCCGCCCGATGATCACCCCGTCGGTGCTCAGCCCGTCAAGATCCTCAATTCCCTTCACCCCGCCGGACGCCTGCAGCCGGATATCAGGGAAATCCGCCTTCATCTCGGCATAGAGACCAGCATTGGGGCCGGTCATGGTGCCGTCACGATCGATGTCGGTACACAGCACATGGCGAAGACCGACATCGACAAACCCGGCGATGAAATCCGAGAGCTTCAGGCTGCTTGCCTCCTGCCACCCGGACACCGCGACCAGGAAGGCGCCGTCACGTCTGATCACATCGGCGGCGAGGCAGATGGACTCCGCGCCGAAATCAAGAAACATCTGGCGGACAAGATCCGGTTCGCGAACAGCCAGCGAGCCGATGACAACGCGGCTTGCCCCGGCATCCAGCAACGCCTCCAGATCGGCGCGGCTGCGGATGCCGCCACCGGTCTGCACCTTCAGCCCCGACCCGGCGATGATGTCGGCGATCAGCGCCGTCTGGCGGTTGGCCGGGTCCTTGGCGCCGTCGAGATCGACAAGATGAAGCCAGCTTGCCCCGGCCTCGGCATAGGCGCGCGCCACCGCCACCGGGTCGGTGCCATAGGTCGTCTTCTGGTCAAAATCGCCCTTGTGGAGCCTGACGACTTCGCCGGCGATCAGGTCGATGGCGGGATAGATGATCATGATCCGTCAGCCCTTTGCGCCCGCAGGCAGCTTCAGAAAATTGCCAAGAATGGCCGCGCCGACCGGGCCCGACCGTTCTGGGTGGAATTGCGCGCCCATGAAATTGCCGCGCGCCACAAGGGCGGTGAAATCCACCCCATAGCTGCAGCTAGCCACCGTATTTTCCAATACCGGCGCGGCATAGCTGTGGACGAAATAGACATGCGATCCGGCCGCGACCCCGTCCAGCAGCGGATGCGCCGCCTCGCCCGCCGGCACAAGCCTGTTCCAGCCCATATGCGGGACGGTCAGCCCGCCGGCCGGATCAAAGGCCCGGCAGGTGCCGCTAATCAACCCCAGAAGCGGCGTGTTGCCTTCCTCGGAGCGCTCGAACAGCAGCTGCATGCCAAGGCAGATGCCAAGCACAGGCTGGGTCAGCCCGCGGATACAGCCGACAAGCCCGGCCCTGTCAAGCTGCGCCATGGCGGCAGGGGCCGCGCCGACGCCTGGCAGGATCACACGCTCGGCGGCGGCGATCACCGCCGGGTCGGCGGTCAGCTGCCCGTCGACACCCAGCCGTTCCAGCGCGAACCGGACCGAGGCGATGTTCGCACCGCCGCTGTCAATAATGGCAATCATCGCGCGCTCCTCACAGCATGCCCTTGGTGCTTGGCAGATCGGCACCGTCCTGGCGAATAGCCTGACGAAGCGATCTCGCAAAGCCCTTGAAGCAGGCCTCGACCATGTGATGCGCGTTCTCGCCCTCGACGGCGATATGAAGGTTGGCTTGCAAATTCTCGGCAAGTGAACGGAAGATATGCTCAATCATGTCTGTTGGCAGATCACCGACATGATCCGCCGGGAAATCCCCCTTGAAATCGAGGTAGTAGCGGCCGCTGAGGTCAAGCGCCACGGTGACGAGCGATTCATCCATCGGAAGGCAGAAGCCGTACCGGCCAATACCCCGCTTGTCGCCAAGCGCAGTGCGCAGCGCCACGCCAAGCGCGATGGCGCAGTCCTCGATGGTGTGGTGCGGGTCAATATGCAGGTCGCCGTCACATTCCAGCTGTAGCGAGAAGCCGGCATGTTTCGCAATCTGGTCGAGCATATGGTCGTAGAAACCGACCCCGGTGGCGATGCGCACCGGTCCCTTGCGGTCGAGATTGACCTCGACGGCGATGGCGGTCTCGCTTGTCTTGCGAACATGGCGCGCCACCCGCTCCTCGCCCGGGGAGGCAAGCTCTTCACCACGAAGAAGGGAAAGAAGCCCTTCCATCTCGTCTTCAGTACCGACGGACACGCGAACCGCTCCGTCAAGGCCCGGCTGGTGCGACTGGTTGCGCAGGATATAGCCCTTCGCGCGCGCCTGGTCACACAGCGCGGAAGCATCCTCGACAATCATCAACAGATAATTGGCATCTGTTGGCAGCACCGATTTGACCGGCGGTGTGGAGAGCGCCGCCGCCGCGAACGCATCGCGCCTTATAACGATCTCCTCGCGCCTGGCGGCAAGTTTCGCCTGATTGGCCGGTGACAGGATGGTCAGGGCGGCCTGCACAACCGGCTGCGGGACCGGATAGGGCGCCAGAACCTTCTGCAAAAGCCGGCTGACATCGGCGCGCGCCACGGTCACGCCGCACCGAAGGCCGGCCGCCGCATGCGATTTCGACAGGGTGCGAAGAATGACCAGATTGTCGAACCGCTCAAGCTCTGCCGCCATGCTGTCGGCTGCGGCGTAGTCGATATAGGTTTCATCCACCACGACAAGCGCCCGTCCGGCAAGCGCCTCGCAAAGGGCGACAACAGCGTCGCGTTCCATCAGGTTCGCCGTCGGATTGTTCGGCGAACAGACAAAGACCATCTTGGTGTTGTCATCCACGGCTGCCAGAATACCCTCGCCATCAAGACCGAACCCGTCCGTCAGCGGCACCTTGCGGGCCTCAATCCCCTGCAGCATGGCGGATTGCGCATACATGGCAAAGGTTGGCGGGCAGATGATGATGTTGTCCACCGCCGGCACGCAGAAGGCCCGTATCAGGCAGTCGATCCCCTCGTCCGCGCCGCGCATCACAGTGATGTTGCGAGAGGACAAATCCAGCCAGTCACAGATCGCCCGCACCAGCTCGGGCGGCTGTTGCATCGGATAGCGCGCCAGCCCGGCCGCACCGACAAACGGCTCATAGGGACATTCATTGGCATCCAGGTAAACGGTGCTGTTGCCAGTCGCCACAAGCGAGCGTGCCGAGACATATCCCTTCATGGCCTGAATTTCTGGGCGGGCTCGCGCCGCCATGCCTTTAATCATCGAATCATTGCTCATATGGGTTAATCCGCTCTGGTCACTCCGCTCTGGGCTAATCCAGCATCTTTTCAATCGGCACGACGAGGATCGAGGTTGCACCGCGCGACTTGAGTTCTTCCATCGTCGACCAGAACACCTCTTCCTCGCAGACCGCATGAATGGCCACCATGTCGTCACGCCCCTGAAGCGGCATCACGGTCGGCGATTGCGACCCGGGCAGAATCGACTTGATCTCCTCAAGCGAGGATACCGGGCTGTTCAGCATGATATAGCGGCTGTTCTGCGCCCGCAGAACCGCAGTGATCCGCGCCAGCAATTTTTCACTCAAGGCACGAAGTTCGTCTGGCATCGCATTGTTTTGTATTATAACTGCCTGACTTTCCAGAATTACATCCTGTTCAGAAAGACCGTTGGATACAAGCGTGTTACCTGTCGAGACGAGATCGCAGATCGCATCGGCGAGATGGGTGCGCGGGGCGACCTCGACAGCGCCTTCCATGGTGACAATATCCGCCTCCACCCCGTTTTTCGCCAGAAACGCGGACAGCAGCCCGCGATAGGATGTGGCGATGGTCTTGCCGGCAAGGCTGGAAACGCCCTGATAGGCCATGCCGTTGGGGATCGCCAGTGACAGGCGGCACCTGGCGAAGCCCAGCTCGATCACCTGTTGGAGACCGCCGAAGGTGGCCGGATCGAGGCTCTGCGTCTCGAGAAGCGAATTCTGACCAATGATGCCAAGCTGGCAGACATCCTTTACAAGGAAGGCCGGAATGTCATCGTCGCGCACCAGGAAAATGTCGAGTGGGAAGTTGCGCGCCTGGCACAGAAGCTGGTCCTTGCTTTTCAGAAGGGAGATGCCCGCCTTTTCGAGAATGGCAAAGCTCTTCTCCGACAAGCGCCCCGATTTCTGAATGGCGATTTTGAGCCGCCCGTCATCGCTTCGCGACTCTGTTGTGATCTGACCTGTCATGGCCCCTGTCCTCTATCCCTGCCCTTTATCTGCTGTCTTCAGTCTTCCAGCTTGCCAAGCCGCCGCATGATGGTGCGGTAGCCATCATTGCCATTGTTCAGAAACCGCGCCACGCGAACGATGGTCGCCGTACTGACATCGGTTTCCGCCGCGATCTGCCGATACGGCTTCTTCTCGACCAGCATCTGCGCCCCCCGCCAGCGATCGACAAGCCCTTCAAGCTCAGCCGGCGTGCACAGGTCGTAGAAGAAGCTTTCGACCTCTTCAACCGTTTGCAGCTGAAGGATGGCGGCATATAGGTCTTCGGCGTGCGATTTGTCGATCTGCTCGCGTTTCATGGCTCGCGTTTCATGGTAATTCTGCTGTATTACGATCCAGTGACGAATGTAGCAGCGATTTAACACGCTAAAACGTTATGGTCAACAGCCGACGCTAAAAAAACACATGAAACCCGTCTAGGCCACCAACAGGATTCTCGCGCCACAGCCGTCAGCCATGGGCCGGTTTACAGCGGATCGCTCTCGCCAAGTTCGCGCACCCGCACAAGCGAGATCAGCCTGCCGCTCTCCTCGGCAATCTCGCCAATGGTGGCGGCATCAAAGCCGATATCGGCGACACAGCTTGTCGGGAAATAGAACAGATCGGCATCTGGTGGCGGGGCTTCGACAAGCTGCCCGAGAAGCACGGCAAGGCCCGGATTGTGCCCGATCACCATCACCCGCTCCCGATCCGCGCCAAGCGACTGGATGGCTGTCAGAGTAGTGGTGGCGCTGGCTTCATAGATGCTGTCCCGGAAGATCACCGGAATATCGGGCCAGTGGGCACAGGCAAGTTCATGGGTCTGGCGCGTCCGCGCTGCCGGCGAGACAATGACAAGATCGGGAAGAAGATCATGCCTTGCAATGAATCGTCCCATACGGTCGGCATTTCGGCGACCGCGCGCGGCAAGACCCCGGTCGAAATCGGACGTTGCGCGTGTCGGGGTTTCGGCCTTGGCGTGCCGGAACAGGGTTATGCGTGCCATCTGCGTCTCTCCGCCAGCAATCTGGCACGGATCGACCGACCTGCCAAGCTGTTGCCCCGGGCGGCAGAATTTGCAGGAAAATCTTTCCCATCCGGAGGATGACATGAGGCCGGCGACTAATTAGATTGAGGGACCATAAGGAAAACGGCCATGCAAAACTCAACCGGCTCCAGAGAGCTTCTCGACGCCATCGGCAATACCCCCCTCATCCGACTTCGTGGCCCGTCCAAGGCCACAGGATGCGATATCTACGGCAAGGCCGAATTCATGAACCCCGGCGGATCGGTCAAGGACCGCGCCGCACTGGCCATCATCGAGGATGCCGAGGAGCGTGGCGATCTGCGCCCGGGAGGGTTGATTGTCGAGGGCACCGCCGGCAACACCGGCATTGGCCTGACCATGGTTGGTAATGCCAAGGGGTATACCTCGGTCATTGTGATGCCCGAGACGCAATCGCAGGAAAAGAAAGATGTTCTGCGGATTTACGGGGCCGATCTGCGTCTTGTGCCGGCAAAGCCATATAAGGACCCGGGGAACTATGTCCGCTATTCCGAACGGCTTGCCGCCGAGCTGGCCGCCACGCACGAGGCCGGCGTGATCTGGGCCAACCAGTTCGACAACACCGCCAACCTGCAGGGGCATTACCGCACCACGGGGCCGGAAATCTGGCGGCAGACCGATGGCAGGATCGATGGTTTCACCTGCGCCGTCGGTTCGGGAGGCACCATTGCCGGTGTCGGAAAATATCTGAAAGAGCAGAAGGGCGATGTTCGCATCGCGCTGTCCGACCCTGACGGATCAGCCCTTTATGGCCATTACATGAACGGCGAATTGAAAGCCGAAGGCAACTCCATTTCCGAGGGGATCGGCCAGGGCCGGATCACCGCCAATCTTGCCGAAGCCCCCATCGACACCGCCTACCGGCTCTCGGACGCGGAGTCGCTGCCGCTGATCTACGACCTGATGCGCGATGAGGGGCTGTATCTTGGCGGGTCGACAGCCATCAATGTCGCCGGCGCCATGGCCATGGCGCGCGAGCTTGGCCCCGGCTACACCATCGTCACCATCCTGTGCGACGGTGGCCAGCGCTACCAGTCGAAGGTCTGGAACCCGGCCTTTCTTCGCGAAAAGGAGCTGCCAGTTCCCTCATGGCTGTAGAATTGATCATGACCCCCGTTGTCGTATCCGCCGACTGGCTCGCATCCAATCTTGGCTCTGTGCGTGTGTTTGACGCCAGCAGCCACCTGCCGACTGTGAAGCGCGACGCCGGAGCCGAATTTCTTGCCGCGCACATTCCCGGCGCGTTGCGTTTCGACATCGACGCCATCGCCGAGAAGACGCACCCGATGCCGCATATGGTGCCCACGCCCGGTTTCTTTGCTGAGTCCCTGCAGGCGCTTGGTGTGAATCAGAATGATCACGTCGTCGTCTATGATGATTCCGACGTCAAGACTGCGGCGCGTGCCTGGTGGATGATGCGGCTGTTCGGCCACGCGCGGGTCTCCATCCTTGATGGCGGGCTGGCCGCCTGGAAGGCTGCCGGCGGCGCGCTGGAAAGCGGCGAGCCTTCGGATGTGCCGCAGGGCAATTTCACCGCCGGACCTGCCGTTGGTGTCGGTGTGGTAGATATAGACAGGCTTGCCGCAGCGGTCGCCGGCGGCACCGCCGGCCAGATTGCCGATGCCCGCGCGGCCGCCCGCTTTGCCGGAGACGCGCCAGAGCCGCGTCCCGGCCTTCGTGCCGGGCATATACCGGGCTCGTGCAACCTGCCCTTTACCAGGCTGCTGAACGAAGATGGCACCATGCGTGACGCCACCGCCATCAGGACAGTGTTCGCCGAAGCCGGCATTGATCCTGACGCGCCTGTCACAGCAAGCTGCGGATCGGGTGTTACGGCGTGTGTGCTGGCCGCGGGGCTGGCCCTTGCCGGCAATGGGCAGGTCACTGTCTATGACGGGTCCTGGACGGAATGGGGATCGAGCGACGAGCCGATCGAAACCGGTCCGGCGCGCCAGCGCGGGGTCTAGTGATCTAGAATCTGGCTAAGGAACAGCTTGGTGCGGTCGTTCTTCGGATTGCCGAAGAAATCTTCCGGGTTGTTTTCCTCGACGATCTGGCCCTCATCCATGAAGATCACGCGGTTGGCCACCTTGCGGGCAAAGCCCATCTCGTGCGTCACCACAACCATGGTCATGCCGTCCTCGGCAAGCGCCACCATGGTATCAAGAACTTCCTTGATCATCTCGGGATCAAGGGCCGATGTCGGCTCGTCGAACAGCATCAGCTGGGGCTGCATGCACAGCGCGCGGGCGATGGCCACACGCTGCTGCTGGCCGCCTGAAAGCTGGCCCGGATATTTCAGCGCCTGCTCTGGAATCTTCACGATTTCGAGAAACCGCATGGCGATCTCCTCGGCCTCGCGCTTCGGCATCTTGCGAACCCAGATGGGGGCAAGGGTGCAGTTCTCGAGAATGGTCAGATGCGGGAAAAGATTGAAATGCTGGAACACCATACCAACTTCGCGGCGGATATACTCAATGTTCTTAAGATCGCTGTTCAGCTCGATCCCGTGGACATTGATGGTGCCCTTCTGGTGAACTTCAAGCCTGTTCAGGCAACGGATCAGGGTCGATTTGCCGGACCCCGACGGGCCACAGATCACGATCCGCTCGCCCTTGTTCACCTCAAGGTTGATATCGCGAAGAACGTGGAAATTGCCGTACCATTTGTTCACGCTGTCCATGGAGACGACAACTTCGTCCCCGACAGTCATCTTGGACCGGTCAACTGCGTTTTGTTCTGCCATGAGTTAGGTCTCCTAGCGCCTGCGACCGCGGCTAAGCTTGTTTTCCATGAAGATCGAATATCGGGACATGCCGAAACAGAAGATGAAGAACATCACCGCGATGAAGAGATATGCGGTGTGTCCCTGAACCGGTGATGCCCAGGCGGCGTCGGCGAGGGTCGACTGCGCCGCGCCAAGAAGGTCAAACAACCCAATGATGCTGACGAGTGTGGTGTCCTTGAACAACCCGATGAAGGTATTGACGATACCGGGGATCACATGGGTCAGCGCCTGCGGCAGGATGATCAGCCGCATCTTCTGCCAGTAGGACAGTCCGACAGCATCTGCGCCTTCATACTGGCCCTTGTCGATGGCCTGCAATCCGCCGCGCACGACCTCCGCCATATAGGCGGCGGAGAACAGCATCACGCCGATCAGCGCCCGCAGCAGATTGTTGAAATTGACACCTTCCGGCAGGAACAGCGGCAACATCACCGAGGCCATGAACAGAACCGTAATCAGCGGCACACCCCGCCAGAATTCAATGAACACAACCGACAGGATCCGCGCGACCGGCATTGATGACCGCCGGCCAAGCGCCAGCACGATGCCAAGCGGCAGCGAGGCCACAATTCCTGTCACCGCCACAACGAGGGTGATCAGCAACCCGCCCCAGTCATTCGTGTCGACGTTCATCAGGCCGACATCGGCGCTGAGCACCAGCATCACGCCGGCATAAACCACGATCAGCCAGCCGACCACGGCAAAAACCCCGGCAACGGTGGCCACACTGTCGCCAAGGATCCCGCGGCGGCCAAGCCGCCCGACCGAAATCAGCGCAAGGCCGAGGATCGCCATGATGCTGAGGGTCCCGTAATTCACCTCGAAGGCACCGCCTGTCAGCAGAATGATTGCAATCAGCGGATAGCCGGTCAGCAGAAAAAGTCCGACATAGCGGCGATAGGGAAGACGCTCGATCATCACCCAGACAAGGCCGACAAGACCAACCAGGCCTGCCAGATTGACCCGCCAGAGCTCGCTGTTGTCATAGGGCCCGTAGATGTAGAACTTCATCTTCGCCTCGATGAAGGGCCAGCAGGCGCCGTGCCATCCATTGGGAAGAGACCCTCCCTGCTCTTCCGTCCAGCACACCTCGCGCTTGAGTGTGTCCGGATCGTCCCAGACGGCTGAAAGGAAGGCGAAGTCGATGATACCCCAGCCGATATAGAAGGTCAGCCAGGCAACAAAAAACGTGAAGCCCGCCATGAAGATCGATCGGGCCGCGGCACCAACCGACGTAAAATCGGCACAGCTGGACAGCACATTCTGCCAGAGCCAGCCGGTGATCCCGCTTTCCGAGGGCGGCGGCGCCAACAGCGGCGCATCCTCGGTTCTCACAAAGCCTGAGTAGGCCCGGGCGTTTTTCTTGTTTTCAGCCATGCTACCGCTCGGAAAGTTTGACGCGCGCGTTGAACCAGTTCATGAAAATCGATGTGATGATCGAGAATGTCAGATAGACACTCATCATCATGAACACCATTTCGATTTCCCGGCCGACCTGGTTGAGCGCGGTTCCGGCGAAGATCGACACCAGCTCCGGGTAGGCAATGGCCACGGCGAGCGACGAGTTCTTCGTCAGGTTGAGATATTGGGATGTCAGGGGCGGAATGATGATCCGCATGGCCTGTGGTATGATCACAAGGCGAAGCACGCGGCCCGGCTTGAGACCCAGTGCGAGCGAGGCTTCCGTCTGCCCCTTGTCGACAGCAAGGATGCCGCTTCTCACGATCTCAGCGATAAAGCCGGCTGTGTAAAGCGACAACGCAAGCCACACAGCAATCATCTCGGGAATGACAAGAATCCCGACACCAGACTGATAGCCGCGCCGGAGAACCGGCCCGTCTTCCTTGAAAAGCGGAAATTCCCACGCAAGCGGGCTGCCGGTGATCTTGAAGACGATGAATGGCAGCAGCACCAGGATGCCAAGCCCTGCCCAGAACATCGGAAAGGTCTGGCCGGTGGCACGCTGGCGTTGCGAGGCCCACATATTGACCCCGATTGTGATCAGAACGGCGATGCCGAGCGCAATCACGGTCGCCATGAAGCCGTCGGCCGGAACACCCGCCGGGAGATAAAGGCCGGTGATGTTCATGCCGATCATATCCGGAATGATCTCGATCTTGCCACGCTTGTTGGGAAGCGCGCGGAGAACAGCGAAATACCAGAAAAACAACTGCAGCAGCAGCGGCACGTTCCGGACCACCTCGATATAGCTGGTGGCGAAAATCCGCAGGACGAAATTCTGCGACAACCGCATGATGCCAAGCGTGAAGCCGAGCACGGTGGCCGCGAAAATGCCGAAAAAAGCGACGATAAAGGTATTGACGATGCCGATGAAGAACACATCGAGATAGGTCGAACTGCCTACCTGATAGTCGAACATCCAGGTGCCGAGGGTGCTGTTGATCTGAAATCCAGCTGTCTGGAACAGGAAGCCGAACCCGACAGATTTGTTCTGCTGGCCGAGATTGGTGACCGTATTGTCAACAATCCACCAAAGACCAAGGACGATCCCGCCGAGAAGAAGGAACTGGAAGATCAGGCTACGCGAACGGGTATCGTTGAGGAGCCTGGAGATCGCGCTGGTGCCAGTTGTCATGGTTCACTATCGCGGTTGTGTGTGGGGCATCAATAAAACATGCCGCCCGGCAGGGGCCAGGCGGCAAGCTGAGTATTGGCTAGCGGTTAGCGGATCGGGGCAGCGTACAGGATGCCGCCGTCGCTCCACAAAGCGTTTACACCACGTGCCAGGCCAAGCGGAGTAACGTTTGCCTCGTA
>MDSZ01181013.1_pt1 | contig 13527 bp, 11 predicted proteins | sample 811201 | NCBI WGS metagenome assembly MDSZ01 (sample SAMN05326647, study PRJNA326480) | marine metagenome | isolation source: seawater | place: Indian Ocean: North | collected 2010
GCTAATCCAATATCTGCTTGAATACCTGTAAATCTAAAATTAAATCCCAAATCGTCATGTTTAAATCTTGTTTTATTATTAAAACATAAATTCCTAAAATATTTTGCTCTATCAAATAATTTTTTATTATTTGTAACTATCATGCCTCCTTCCCCAGTAGTTATGAGTTTATTTGCATAAAAACTAAATGTACTTATATCACCAAATGATCCACAAATTTTATTTTTATATCTAGATCCATGGGATTCTGCTGCATCTTCAATTAAAAATAAATTATACTTTTTTGCTATTTTTTTTAATTTATCAATGTTACAGGGATGCCCAAAAACATTAACAAATAAAATAGCTCTAGTTTTTTTTGTAATTTTTTCTTCAATTTTAGTTTCATCTATACACCAGTTTTCTAAATTACAATCTATTGGTATTATTTTTAAGTTATTATAAATAGCAGCCATTCCACAGGAAATTATTGTGTTACTTGGCATAATTATTTCATCACCAGCATTTAAATTTAAAATTTTCAATGCAAGTTGTAGAGCTACAGTTCCATTTGAAACCGATACTCCATACTTTCTATTACAATATTTGGCCCAGTTTTTTTCAAATTTTTCTACAGATGGAGAACTGGAGGATATAAAACCACTACTCAATGATTTATTTAAATATTTTTTTTCAATTTTTCCCAATAAAGGTTCAAAAACTCTAATCATATATTATCTTTTCATTTTTTATATAAGGACCTTGTTTAATCTCATAAAGAATTGTGTTTTTTTTAAAAATAAAACTGTGTTCACAATCGATTAACGATATCAGATCACCTTTTTTTAATATTAAAGTTTTCAAAATTTTTCCTTTCTTGAATAGACTAAGTTTTGTTTCTCCTTTATGAACTATTAAAATTTCTGGCGTACCGTATAAAATTCTTTTTACTTTTTTGTGACGATGCCTTGGTATTATATCATTTTTATTTTTTACAATATGGCCAAATTGTAATGAATTTTTTTCAATACCAAAAAATTTTGTTTTTTTTGTTTTAAAGTTTTTTCTAATTACAAATGCGACAATACTTTTTTTATAATAAACTATCTCGTAATTTTTCATTTTATAAATTTCTATATCCCTTAAAAATATCTTTTTCTAAGTATTTTTGTGAAGCCTCAAAAAATAAATTTCCCTCATATTTTAATCTTTCTTTGTTATTACTAAATTCATATATTTTATTCTTTATTTGGTTTATATCGCCAGGACTAATTATATATTTATCTGAATTTTCTAGATACTTTATCAAAATATCTTTCATTCCAACATTTTTTGTGACTAAAACAGGCTTTTTTAAACACATCGCCTCCAGTCCCACCATACCAAAACCCTCATCAATTGACGGTAAAATTATTAAATCTGCATCGTTATAGTATTTTTCAAGTTCTAAATTTGAAAGATGTTCGTTAATTATATTAACGTTTTTTGGAATATTACCTAAATTTATGAAATTGGGTATAGTCGTTCTCAAATCTAATTTAATATTTTTGTTTTCTATTTCACGCATAGCTTCAATTAAATAAAAAAAACCCTTTCTAATGAAACTGAACCCGATAGAAAAAATTTTAAAATCAGTTTTAATTTTTGAATCATTATTTCTTATATTTAAAATTTTTTCTGGTCTAATCTGATTGAAAAGTAGTTTTTTTTCTAAATTATATTTTTTAAAACTGTCAAAAGTAAAAATAGAAGGAACTGAAATATAGTCGCATTTTTCATACTCTATTAACATTTGATCTATAATTTTATTGTCAAAATATTCTATCTTAATTTTATTAGGATTTTTAATAGGTAATTTTTCTATTTCATTTAAAATTAGTTTTTTTTGAACATTAATGTGTGGACAAGCCCGATCAACAATTGTTAGCATATTTCTTTTTTTTGCTAATTGTATACTTTTTAAACAATACCCGCTTGAACCGATTAAAATGTTATCTTTATTTTTTTTTATATGGAATCCACATGAAAAATTAAAAGTTTTTGAATAAAATAAATTTGATAATTTAAACTTAAAAAATTTCCTCAAACAAAAAATAATAAATGGTAAAAGCAAAAATTTAATCTTATTTTTGGGCAAATCATATTGAGTCAATTTTACTCTTGGATAGATAGAAATTATTTTTTCTAAATAATTTTTTTTGTTAAAATATTCTGCTATTCTGTAGTAGTGACTCGCAGTGTGAGCAATGATTATAAATTTTTTCATTATATATTCTTTAATGCTTTTATTTCTCCAATACTGTGAAAAAAAAATTTCATATTTAAAGCTACCAAAATTTTAATAAAGTATTTTAAATTTTTTTTGTTATAATTCTTATAATATAGATAACTTTTATATATATAATAAACTTGAGTAAAAGAATTAAACAAACATAATAAGGTTTTTATAAAATACTTAAAAAATATAAATATTTTCGCCTTCTTAAAATATAAAAAATCAAATTGCGGTCCAGCAGAACCCCTTTGAATTTGTTGTGAGTAAAATTCGCTTAAAGTATCAGGTGCTCTATGATGCATAATTAAATTAAAATCTCTTTTAACTTTAAATTTCTTTTCGAGCGCTTCAGACAATAAATTATCATTACCACCAGCAACACCAATATTTGGGTATAATCCCACATCTTCTATACATCTCTTTTTTACAGAGAAACCCTCAGACCATCTTGGTTTATAATTTTTATTACTATAATTGAAATTTTCGTAACAACTTTGATAAATCGCAAATATATTATTATTATTTATTACTTTGCTTCTACCAATTACGAAATCAAATCCATTGTTATAAATTATGTTTAATTTATCCAAAAAATTATTCTCGGGCAAATTATCATCTGTTGCCATTACAATAATATCTCCACTTGAATTTTTTATACCAAAATTAAATGCAGCATCTAGACCATCTTTTTTTTTTCTATGAAAATATTTCAAGTTATCTATTTTTAGTTTATTCAAACTCAACTTATTAAATGAATTATCAGTTGAGTCATCGATTAATAAAACTTCAAAATTTTTATAAAACATATCTTCATAGCATTTTAGTGCTGTGATTAAAGATTTTCCTGGGTTATATATTGGGAGAATAAAAGAATATTTATAACTTATTATATTCATTGAACTTCTATTAAATGAAAAAATCAAAAAAACAAATATTTATTTTTAATCAATATTATTACCCAGCAATAAAAGCTGGTGGACCAGTAAAGAGTTTAAAATTACTATGCGAAGTATTAAAAGATAAGTTTGAAATTTCTATTTTTACATCTTCATTTGACATAGATAAAAAAAAAATTTTCAGAAAAAAAAATAAGAATTTAAATATAATTAATTTTGATAGTTATATAGATATTCTAAAATTCCTGTTTCAAAATTTTTTTAATAAAAAAAGAAATTCAGTATTTTATTTTAATAGCTTTTTTAATGTCAAATATACAATTCTACCTTTAATTTTTATGAAACTCTTTGCGCTTAAAAATAAAGTAATTTTAGCGCCAAGAGGAGAATTATTTGATACAGAAATTAAAAAAAAGTTTATAAAGAAAATTATTTATATAATTTTCTTTAAATTTTTTTTAAAAAAAAACATAATATTTCATGCAACTAGTTTAGATGAAAAAAAAATAATTAACAAAATATTTGATAAAAATAAAATTAAAATACTTCCAAATCTTATTGAAATTAATAAGAAGATTTTTTATTTAAAAAAGATTAAGGAACCATTTAAATTCATTTTTTATTCTCGTATATCTCCAAAAAAGAATTTGTTGATGACATTAAATGTTTTGTCAAAATTAAATTTTCCAATAATTTTTCATATTTATGGCCCCATTGAAAACAAAATTTATTGGAAATCAATTAAATCAAAAATTTCATATTTAAATAAAAACAATAATCAATTAAATATTTCATATAAGGGAGTTGTTAAATCAAATCCTTATAAAATAATTAATAATTATAATTTTTTCATACTGTTATCTGATAGTGAAAATTTTGGACATGTTATTTTTGAATCTATTTATTCAAAGTGTATTCCCATAATCACATCAAATGCACCATGGACAATATTATCAAAGTTTAAATGTGGACTATTATTAGACAACAAAAATTTAAATTTAAACAAAATTAGAAAATTTATCAAAAGATCTAAAATTAATTCAAAAGAAATCCAAAATAAGTTAGAACAAATAGTAAAAAGAACTTATTCAAAACAGAAAAAACTAAAATACGAGGAATTATTTATAAATAGCTAATGTGTGGAATTTTAGGAGAAATAGATTTTAATAAAGAGAATTTAAACATAGAACAATTTAAAAATAACATTAAATCTCTAAAAAATAGAGGACCAGATGATATTGGATATTGGAGATATCAGAAATTTCTTCAAATAGGTTTTACCAGATTGTCCATAATTGATTTAGATCATCGGAGCAATCAACCAATGTATTCAGATGATAAGAATATAGTTATGGTCTTTAACGGTGAAATTTACAATTATAAAGAATTAAAAAGTGATTTATTAAAAAAAAATTCAAAATTTAAAACTTCTTCAGATAGTGAAGTAATTTTAGAACTTTATAAATTAGAGGGTTGTGAAGCTTTAAAAAAATTAAGAGGAATGTTTTCAATAGTAATTTGTGACTTAACCAAACAAAAGATATTTTTCTTAAGAGATCCATTTGGCATAAAACCACTTTACTATTTTTATAAAGATAACAGATTGCTATTTAGCTCTTCAGTAAAAAGCTTGTTAAAATTTGATTTTATAGAAAAAAAAATTAACAAAGAATCTCTAAATTTTTTTTATTTTTTTGGTGCAGTAAAAGAAAACCAAACAATTATAGAGAATATCAAAGCTTTTGAACCAGGAATTTTATATGAATTTAAGTTCAACAATAGTTTATTTAAAAAAAAAATGTTCGATATAGAGGAATTATTTTCTAATCAAAACAGATCAGAAATAGATCTTAAAAAAAAATTCGAAGAAACCTTAATAAATCATATTCAAAGTGACGTTCCTGTTGCTGTATTATTATCAGGTGGTTTAGATTCATCTATTATTTTAAACTTGCTAAACAAATACAAAGTAGATATTCACCCTTTCACACTAGGTTTTGAACAGTTTAAAAATTCTAAATATGATGAAGTTGAAATTAGTAAAAAATTTTGCAAAGCTTTAAACATAAATGTAAAGAGTAAGTATTTTACAAACCACGAAATTTTAAATGAGTTAGACAAATTTTTTGAAAATATGGATCAACCAACCTACGATGGTCTCAATACCTTTCTTATTACAAAATGTTTGAGGAAATTGAATTTTAAAGTTGCACTATCGGGATTAGGTGCAGATGAAATTTTTGGTGGATATAATACATTCTATAGAATGAGAATATTGCACAGATTAAAGTTTATTTATAATAATTTTGCTTTTAAATATTTAATGATCTCGTTAAATAAATTTTTTAAAAACAATAAGTATCTTATATTTTTAGAGTTGTTATCAATCTATAATAAACCATACCAAATTTATCTTTTACTGAGATCAAAAAAAAATAACTTATCGAAAATTGAGAGAAAAGATATAAATTCAATTTTAACTGAAAATCTGGAGTATTCAAAAAAAGATTTAGATGATATTACATCACTATTAGAAATCAAAATTTATATGAAGAATCAGCTCCTAAGAGATACTGATTGGGCAAGTATGGCAAATAGTGTTGAAGTCAGAGTACCATACGTAGATTATAATTTTTTAAAATTTGTGAAGAATGTAAAGGTTGATTTTAGCAAAGGAAAAAAATTTATTATTTCAAAATTCGCAAAAATTCCAAATTTTATTTTAAAAAGAAAGAAAACAGGTTTTACAGTTCCTTATTCAAAGATTATCGAATTATATAACAAAAAAAATAATACAAAATATGTTAGCTGGTCAGAAATTTGCTTAACTGAATATTTTAAGTCACTTAAGATAAAGTAAACGATTATGAAGAAAATAATAATAACCGGATCGTGTGGTTTTATAGGTTTTCATTTGTCAAAAAAACTTTGTGAAATTGGATACCATGTTATTGGGATCGATAACTTTTCTGGTAGGAATAAAAAGCTAATTAAAACTAGATTAAAAATATTAACAAAACTTAAAAATTTTAATTTTGAGAAAAAAGATCTTTCAAAAAATTTTGATTTGAAAAATAAAGGTAAATTTCTAGCTTTAATTCATCTTGCTGCTAAACCTGGAGTAAGGGATTCTTTGTTAAATCCAAAAATTTATTTTAATAACAATTTAGAAGCCTTTTTTAACATTATTGAATTTTCAAGAAGAAAAAAAATAAATAATTTTCTTTATGCATCATCAAGTTCTGTTTATGGAAATCTTAAAAATTCAAAAGCATATGAAGATATGAAGGATTTAAATCCATTATCTTTTTATGCATTAACAAAATATTTTAATGAGAGATTGGCAAAATATTATACTCAAGTTTATAAATTAAATACTGTTGGCCTTAGATTTTTTTCAATTTATGGTCCTTACGGAAGAGATGATATGGCATACTACAAATTCCCACTTAAAATTATAAAAAAAGAAATTGTTAAGTTAAATAATAAAGGTAATGATTTAAGAGATTTTACTCATGTTGATAACGCAGTTAATGGTATAATTAATATTCTAAAAAAAATTGTGACAACAAAAAATAAAAGTTTAATTTTTAATATCGGATCAGATAATCCAGTTAAAATTAGTAAAATTTTAAAAATAATTGAAAAAAAATTAGATATTAAGCCAAAAGTACGTATGCTAAATAAAAATAAGCTTGACCCGTTCAAAACACATGCTGATTTAAAAAAAATTAGGAAAATTGGATATAGTAAAAATATTAAATTTCAAAAAGGTTATGAAGATTTTTTGGAATGGTTCAGAAAATTTTATAAAATTTGATTATTTAAATATGGATAGCGTTGAACTCAAAGTAAAAAAAATAAATATTTTATTTTTATATTTATTACCACCCGCGGTAATATTTTCTAATTTTTTTATGAATTTAATTGTTGCATTTATAGCTATTAGCTATTTAATTTTATTTTATAAAAAAATTATCAAAAATGATTATTGGTTATTTTATTTTATAATATTTTATCTTTACACGCTAATAAATCCATCTAATTTTAACATCACAAATTCAAATTACTTTGATTTTGAAAATATAATTAAAATAATTTTTTTTTTTAGATTTCCTATATTTTTTTTGGCTGTCATCAATTGGCTTTTAGATGATAGAAATAAATTAAATTTAATCATAAATTTATTAATTGTATCTATTGTTTTTGTATCCATTGATATTGTCATACAATATATTTTTAAAATCGATCTTTTAGGAAACCTACCTGGTCAATATAATACAGAACTAAATAGGTATTCAAGATACAGCGGCCCTTTTGGTGATGAGCTTATAGGCGGATCTTACTTGTATAGAAATATAGTGATATTAATCTCTATTTTAATAATTATAATAAATTCCAGGGAAGAGAATACTAAAGAAAAAATATTTTTAAATTCAATATTATTTTTTACAATATTAGCTTGTATATTTTCAGGCGAAAGGATTGCATTATTAAAATTACTAACATTGGTAGTCTTATCAATTATATTGATTAAAAATATCAAGCTAAAATTAATAATATTCTCTTCATTAATAATTTTCTTTTTAAGCTCGATATTTATTTCTGATAACCTCAGAGAAAGGTATTACAATCAAACTATCAAAGAAATTGGAAGCTTAGAAAATATTAAAAGTAATAGTTTGCACTTTAAGCATTATAAATTAACAACATTTTTCTACAAAGAGAACTTAATTTTTGGAAATGGAACAAGATCTTTCCGATATGTATGTGAAGAATTTAGAAACAAAAAAAATCTTTCAAACGATTTAAAAGAGCTAACATTAAGAGGATGTAGCACGCATCCTCATAATTTTTTCTTAGAAATTTTGCATGATCATGGCATCGTAGGATTAATTATGTTTTTGGTTTTTTTTTTTAACATTTCTCAAATTTTTAAATAAAAAAACTAAATTAGGTTTAATATATACTATTATTAACTTCATTCCTTTTTTACCGAGTGGAGCATTTTACTCATCTTGGGATAATGTGAATTACTGGTTTATACTTTCAATATTATTTATAATTGATAGAGAAAAATTCTCATGGAATCTCAGGTTATAATTTTTTTTTCAATAAAATAAATTTATAATTTTTAATTTTTTTAATTTTTATTTCATCTAAGGACCTGGGAAAATTGGTACAAATTGGTAAGCCCAAATAACAAGTACCATCTTTAGTATATCTTATATTAATTTCATCAAATTCTTTAACATTATATATAATATTCTTATTTTGATAACTTAAATTTGCAATTTTTGGATTATCTGTTTTGTGTATTCTAATAATATTTTTTGAAAGAAAAAATAATATTGCTAAAATTAAAAAAATATTAAAAGATTTAACCTTGTATATATTTTTTTTTTGTAGCAAAAAAATACTAAATATTAAACATAAAAATCCAATTATGTAAGAAAAACCATACCTGTATATTGGAGCTTTTATAAACCAAAACAATATACCTAGTGCCGTAATTATAATTGGAATTTTAATTATTTTTAAATTTTCATAGAGTAAAGAAAATCTCATATATTTTCTGTTGAAATTTAATAGAAGCAAAAAGGAAATTAAACTAATAAAAATAAAAATATTTTTTATAACTACATAAAGATGTTTTTTAGCCCAACTATCTAGCCAATTAAAGTCCTGAATATAAGATTTATTATAATCGGTATATTTTAATTTATTTCTCTCTGGCCAAGCTTTAGACCATGCTTCTGATTGAAGTGACCTTATATTTGAGTTAGAATGAGAGTTGATATTTTTACCGCTCCATTTTGTATCTATACATAACCTGTCAGAAACTGGATATAAAAAACATCCTGTATTAATCAAATTTTTTCCTAAAAAGAGTGATATAAATATTATCGGGAATATAATTCTAAAATCTTTAAAAAATTTTATAATTCTTTTTTTTTTAATAATTAAAATAATTGGTAATAAGCCAAATATAACTAATGTTAATTTTGAAAAAATTATAATTGTACAGAAAATAGAAATTGTTAATATTTTATCTTGAATTTCATTATCATTTAATTTTTTAAAATTTTCCAACAAGTAAATATAAATATACAATATATAAATACATATTAAATTTGGCATTAAATCATTTCCAAATTCGTTAAAACGATATGACCTTAATAAAAAATACAATATTGCCAGAAATAAAAAACTTTGATTTAATAAATTTGGTTTTTTTAAAATCGTAAGCAATGAAAAGACAATAAATGAAGAAAATATTACAGCTATACTAATAGAAATTCCTATCTCAGGCACAAAATAATTAGAAAAAATTATTTCAAAATATTGTTGAGCCGAAATATGGCCAAATCTAAAATGTAAATTATTAAGCCCAAATATTATTTTGTTATCAGAAATTATAGACAAATATGGACCGTGATATAATGAAAAATCATTATTCAAATTAGATTTATATATAAGAATTGTAACAATAGAGCTGATGACAAGAAATATTAACAAAATCTTTTTTAAATCATTATTTTTATAAAAAAATAGAATAATCCCGAGAATAAAAATGATGCTTGTAACAATTATACTCAAAGGTAAGAAAAAATTCAAAAAAACTGTTATTAGTTGAATTAAGAAATAACCAAAAATCATTACTGAAAATCTATCGGTAAATTTATTATTAATTTTCAAAATATTTAATTGAAAATGTTTTCCATAGCCATAAGTACATAAAGCTATCATGAACGATATAATAAAGATTTTTATCATTTAAATTTAAAAATTTTGAAATTGTTATTTCTGTATATTATTTCTAAAGAATATTTTTTTTTCACTTCATTTATAAATTTATTATTATTGTAATAACTTAATAAAATACTACCTTTTTCAGGTAAATTCCTACAATTTGAGAAGTCTTTTTTTTGGAAATAAGAACAGATATTTGCTTGATCAAATTGACTGTTGGTTAAGATATATTTTATGTAAATATAATCAGAATATATACTTAAATTATTGTTAATACTATCTAATATTATTTTGTTAGCATTTTTATCTTTAAGATTAATTTTTTTATTATTAATATTTTTTAATATATAGTTGTCCAATTTATCTTGATTAAATGCTATATAAGGAAAAATAATTATAAAGGATACAAATATACAAATTATAATATTTGATTTTCTCATATTATAATTTGCTTCATATTTTTTTAGATTTGGCATTTTAATTCTTTTAAAAACGTGAATTATAGATTTAGACACCACAAAACATATTACTGGAATTATCAGAAGGAGATTTCTTACATCATAAGATGAAAAATTGTACCAAATTACAATATACGGAACAATTAAAAACAACGTAATATATCTGACTTCTTTTATTATCACTGAAAATATTAAAATCGATATTATAAAAGCGCAAACTTTCTCAGAATTAAATAGTCTTAAAAATAAATTGTATCCATCGCTTATATTATTAGCACTAATTCTTTTTAAGTAATCAATGTTATTTGAGAATAAAATATTGATATCATAAAATATATATTGATAAAAAAACCAAAAAAGTGAGAAGAAAATTAGAAAAATTAGATATTTAAATAATTTGCTACCAAAAATTTTATAGTAATTAAAAATTAGGTAAAAAGGTAAGAAAACTAAACTATAATACAATGCAGAAATTTTTATATTTGATATAATTACCGCATAAATAATTCCAGCAAATAAATTTTTTTCATCAAATTTTTTATTATTATTAAAAACTAATAATAAGGATAAAAATAATAAAGCTGCAATAACACCATCTACTAGACCACTATATATAAAATATGCATGTTCTTTGTAGAATAAAAAAAATAGGAAAATAATTATAAATAATATATCGATTTTTTTTTTTAATAAAAAATTGATTATTAAATAAAATAAAACAGTAATACATAGTGTAAAATTAAGAAGTTTAGGAAAAAGTGTAACGTCTCCATTTTCAGTTAAAATATAAAAAATAGACCATAATGCAGGAATTAATTGACCATAGTAACTTCTTGATTGATTTTTTTTAAATTCACTATCAAAAGTATTATAATTAATTACTTCTTGTGAATAAGTTGATCCAAACAAATTATAAGACCACTCATTCCATGATCTAATAACATCTCCCTCTGAAAAGATTGACCCGAAAAATGGATAATAAATTTGTACTAATTTTAATATTATAAAAAGAAGTATTAAATAATTTAAAAGATCAATAAAATTAAAATTAATTTTTAATCTTAAATTAAATTTATTTCTAATTAAAAAAAATAAGATAATTAACGTTTCAATTGATATAATTATTAATAAAATATCCTTAGTATATATTTTTAATAAGCTTAAAATTAAAATTAAGATATAGTTTGAAAATACACTAACTGAGAGAATCAAAAATAAATTAAATTTATTTATAAAAAAAGTATAAAGTAAGCCTGGTATAAAAAATATTTGTGTAAAAGAAATTAAAATATTCAAAAAAATCATTTGAATAAAGAATTTAAAATTGTGATTGAATCATTTATTGGTTTAAAGTGACTAATAGTATTCTTTTTGTAAATTGTTTTTATTTTTATTAATTTGTAATTTTTTTTTTTACTTAAAAACATTGATAAAAATTTTGTTTCATAAGCATAATTATTTTCTCTCAATTTAAGACAATTTGAAAATTTGTTCTGTGGTATTGCTCTCAAACCACATTGTGTATCATTAATTTTATATTTTCTACCATAATTAAAAATTATTGATGCAATTTTATTACCAAGATAGTTTCTCAATGGGGTATTTTTAAAATTCAATTCTCTTTGACCAATAATAATTTTTGATTTATTTTTTTTAAAACAATTTATTACTTTATTAATATCATTTATTGAATGTTGACCATCTCCATCAGCTTGAATTATTCCATCTATTTTTCTTCTTATGACTTTTCTTATGGCTTTCTTTAACGAGTAACCTTTCCCCATATTTTTACTATTTTTTAAAATTTCAACATTTTTACTGTTTAAATGTCTAAAATATTTACCATTCAATGTTGATCCATCATTAATTACAATAATTTTATATTTTTTTTTAAAAAACTTTAGTATTTTGATCATTTCATAATCAGGGTTTTTAACTGGTATAATTATATAAATTTTCATAGATAAGATTGTAAATATTCAAATAATATATATTAAATTGATAAATGATATTATCAATTATCATTCCAACCTATAATGAAAAATATACAATCGAAAGAATTGTTGATAAAATTTTAAAGATAAAATCGTTAAACAAGGAAATAATTATAGTTGATGATGCTTCGAATGACGGAACGAGAGAGATTCTCAAAAAAAAAATTTCAAAAAAAGTAAAAAAAATAATTTACCATAAAAACAATATGGGCAAAGGCTCAGCTATTAAATCTGCTCAAAAGTTTATTAGCGGAGAAATAGTAATTATTCAAGATGCAGACCTAGAATATTATCCATCTGATTATAAATCTTTAATAAATCCAATAATAAAAAAAAAATCAAAAGTAGTATATGGATCAAGAGTATTGGGTAGAGAAAGAAAGAATTACAAATCTAAATATACTTCCAATATTAGAATTTTTGCAAACTTTGTATTAACTTTGTTATCAAATTTAATAAACAATCAAAATTTAACTGATGCTCATACATGTTATAAATTATTTGAAACTAAAATTTTTAAAAAATTAAAATTGAATGAAAAAGATTTCAGATTTTGTCCTGAAGTAACCTGCAAAATTTCTCGATTAGACTTAAGTATTATTGAGGTACCTATAAAATATAATGGAAGAAAAGTTGAAGAAGGAAAAAAGATAAGATTTAAAGATGGTCTTCTTGCAATTACTTGTCTTATTAAATATGGATTATTAAGGATTAATTAGATTTTGTTGTAATACTTTTTTTCATCTTCCACCATTATTCTGACGAGTTTTTTAAAATCAGTCTTTGGTTTCCACTTTAATACTTTTCTTGCCTTAGATGGATCACCATGTAGTAGATTTACCTCTGCAGGTCTAAAAAATTTTTTATTTATTTTAATAATTACTTTTTTATCTTTTAAACGAATAAGTTTTTTATTTATTCCATTACCTACCCATTTAGCTTTTATATTTAAACATTTAATTGTTTCATCAACAAAATCCTTTATTGAGTTATGTTTACCTGTTGCAATAACAAAATCCTGTGGTTTTTTGTTTTGAAGCATTTTCCACATTAGCTGCACATATTCTTTCGCATATCCCCAGTCTCTTTTTGCATTTATATTTCCTAATTCAAGGCATCCTAAATCATTGTTTAAAATTTTAACAAGTCCTAAGCATATTTTTCTTGTAACA
>MDSZ01047965.1_pt1 | contig 13524 bp, 15 predicted proteins | sample 811201 | NCBI WGS metagenome assembly MDSZ01 (sample SAMN05326647, study PRJNA326480) | marine metagenome | isolation source: seawater | place: Indian Ocean: North | collected 2010
CCATATACATTTTTGCTCTATCTTTTCTTTCTTTGATATTCAGGAAGCTACACACTTCATTTTCCATATTGTTTAGGAGCAGGCGTGCCGTAACATAGGAATAGTTAGGCTCTTTCTCGACCAGTGTTCTTGCTGTCATGAGCATGCTTTCTGCGAGATCTTTTTCAGATATACCATCGTAGGTGGCATTTTTGATCTCAGTGGCAAGTAAGGCCTCATCAACATTATCAAGATCAGTGCAAGCTTTCTTTACAGCAGCTTCTATTATCTCTTGTACACTTTGTTCTATACTTCTGCTGTCTTCTTTTTCTTCAACTCTCTCATTTTTTCGTGCTTCTCTGTACAAGACATAAGATCTTGCAACCTTATGATGTTCATTTCTCATTAATTGAAGCTCTACTTGGTCTTGGATCTCTTCTATATGAATTGTTCCACCAGAAGGCATTCTTCTCTCGAAAACTTTAATTATGTCTTGCGCCATTTGATCAACTTCTTCGTGTATTCTTGAAGAACCAGCAGCAGTACCACCTTCTACTGCTAGAAAAGCTTTCATTATTGCAACCTTGATCTTTTCTTCTTCGAAGGAAACGACTTTTCCATTCCTTTTTATGACTCTAATTTTTCCTGGAGCCATTACTTGGTTTGGAGCTATTTCCTTTTTTTCTTCTGGTGTATTTTGTGTTACTTGTTGTTCCATTGCTTTAGGTATTTTTCTATAGATGGTGACGACATTCAAGCATTTCAACACAATATGTTGTGTTATTTTTTTATTTGCACACTATATGCTGTAATCTTCTTGTTGATAACTTATGGATAAATTGTTGTTTATTTAATAATATCCGTTTAAATAAAGCCTATAAATGTGTATTCTTTAAATCTCTTTCATCATGAAAATAAAGATACTAAATAACATAGCAAAAGAAGGTCTAGACATTCTTGGCCACGGTAATTTTCAGATTGTTGATGAAGATGTTGATCCATCTGGAATTGTTCTAAGAAGTCATGATCTAACAAGCCTTCAAGTATCAAAAAATCTAATTGGAATAGCACGAGCTGGTGCAGGAACAAATAACATCAATATAAACGAATGCTCAAAACACGGGGTTGTTGTTTTTAATACACCAGGCGCAAATGCAAATGCCGTAAAAGAAATGGTCATCTGTTCTCTGATTCTCTCGAAAAGAGATCTTGTATCTGGCAATAAGAATCTAGACATGTTGGTGACAGAAAATAAGAGTGACTTGGAAATTAGTGCAGAGATTGAAGGTATGAAAAAAATTTACCAAGGGGAAGAAGTTAAAGGAAAAACACTGGGTGTGATAGGGCTTGGGGCAATTGGTTCCATGGTTGCTGAACAGTCGATGTCTTTTGGCCTGAAGGTTAATGCCTTTGATCCTGGTCTAACAGTGGATACAGCTCTACGCCTTCCTAGCAGCTTGAAAAGGTTTGATAGTATGGAAGAAGTATTACAAAACTCCGACTTTGTTTCCCTACACCTTCCTTTAACAGAAAAGACCAAAGGGTTAATCAATGAAAGTAAATTAAAGTTAATGAAAAAAAACTCAGTCTTAATTAATTTCTCAAGAGGAGGAATAGTGGATGAAAATAGTGTAATTAAATTCTTGGATAATCAGCACCTTTATAAATATGTTACAGATTTTCCAACAAAGGAACTTTTAGAAAGACTTAATACAAAAAAGGATGTGATGATATTCCCACACTTAGGTGCTAGCACGAAAGAAAGTGAAGTTAATTGCGCAGTAATGGCTTGTTCTCAATTAAAAGATTTTATTGAGGAAGGCACAATCACCAATAGTGTAAATTTTCCTAATATAATTTCTGAAAAAATTGGCAAGCATAGAATCTTCATAACAAACAAAAATGAACCGGGCATTATAAGTAAAATTGCAGAGAGCTTAGCTACCAATAAAATTAATATTTTAGAGTTTGTAAACAAAAGTAGAGGCAATTTAGCCTGCAATATCATAGATACTGACGATAAAATTGATGATTCAATTGTCTCTAAGCTAGAGAAAATCAGCGGTGTTACAAATGCAAGACTTTGCTATTAAAAAAACGCACTTTTTTTTTCGAAATCTATTGCTTTTCTCACAAGAATGAGCATCAACCACTTAAACCCAATAATTCCTTTATGAATTTAATATTTTTTTATATTGCAGGCTGAAAGACTGATTTTAACTGGTTAAAAATATATTGTTCATTTTTTGTACAATTTAACGAAAGCATTTTCTCTTGTGGGGTTTATGATATTTTAATGCAGTTTTCCCCAAAGTTATCCACAGTTTCTGTGGATAAAAAAAATGTGTTATTTTTACCTTGTGGACATGCATAATAATTGGCAAAGTTTTATAGATTGCGAAATAAAAAAACCTTATTTTGCTGACATAAAAAAACGTTTAATTTCCGATAATAAGCAAGGCAAGATTATCTTGCCTAATCCTAAAGATTATTTCAGAGCCTTTAACCTTTGCGAGCTAGAGAATCTTAAAGTTGTGATAATAGGACAAGACCCATACCATACTCCTGGTGTTGCAAATGGCCTTGCCTTTTCAGTAAGAAAACAACAAAAAATTCCACCATCTTTACAGAATATATTTAAGGAATTGAAAACTGATTTGGGTATTGATAACACACATGGTGATTTAACAAATTGGGCAAAACAGGGCGTTCTTCTAATGAATACATCATTATCTGTTTGTTCGGGCTTAGCAGCATCTCACTCAAATATTGGGTGGGAGGAATTTACAAACAAAGCAATTAATCTTATACAGAATAAAAAAAATATTGTTTTTCTACTTTGGGGTAATTTTGCAAGAAAAAAGAAGGACTTAATAGGGGACGAAAATTACATTTTAGAAACATCTCACCCTTCGCCTTTATCTGCACATAATGGTTTTTTTGGTTGCAAGCATTTCTCAAAGACAAATGAAAGGCTTATTGATCTTGGTTTAGTTCCCATTGACTGGAAGTTGGAATAATTATCTTGCCGTCATGGTAATAATCATTTTCTTCCACAAAGAATTGGCTTAAATTAATTTCTTCTGACCCAAGCTCAAAAATTTTTTTCCCTATTTTTTTCCCTGACGAGTCTGAAATAAATTCTAGCGCACTGTCAAATACCACTGCTTTCTTTACCTTTTTGCCTAGGTAAGTTAATCGAGCAATTATTTCTTGTCCTCGGTAACAGCCTTTGTCATAAGAAATATAATCTTCAAATTTATAACCTATCTCATTTACACGAAATTTATTTGATGATTGCTCATCAATGTCAAAACAGAAATTTTTCATAGTTTCTATATCCCAATCTAAGCTTGTTAATTGAGAATGGTTTTTGCCAAGACATTTTTTGAAAACATTATTGTCTTGCACGCCATATATATTCTGCTTTTCTTCTGAGATTTCACAATCAAAAAATTTTGCAAATTTTTGCAATTCATCTTTCAAGAATTTAGATACATTTTTTTTAACAATAATCCTGAAGAAGTTCTCTTTAAGAATTACAGCATTTGTGATCACATAACCTTTCTCATCGCAGAAAAGGCCATCAAAATAATCTTTATTCTGAGCAAGATCACAAGATACCTGACCCTGAAGAAGCTTTTCTGAATCAACTCCTTTGATTAATATCGAAGTATAATTTGGTAAGGAAAAACTTAATGCCATGGATGATAATCTTTTACTTAAAAAGTTAAATTTTAAATCAAGAAGAGGGATGAAGGAAACTACATTTGTAGTAAAAAAACTCATTGTTGATTTTGAGGATATGGATAATATGCAAAAAGAAGAGTTACATGAGTTGCTTGAACTAAATGATCAAGAGCTTTTCGATCTTGTTTTTAAAAATAAAAAACTATTCTCTGAAAAATTTCCTAAGTTAAAAAATTTGCTAATAAAATGAACTTAATTAAAAATTCATTATCAAAGGTGTAAATGAAAAAGAATAGTATCCCACAACTTGTGGAACTCTCACAGAAAGGCGACTCGAATGCATTCGAGTTGCTTTTCACTACTTTCAAAACTCGTCTTCATCATTCTTTGTTCAAAGTTTTGAGAAATTATCATGAGACAGAGGATGTTGTTCAACAAGCATTCATGAGGGCATGGGAAAAGATTGGAACTTTTAAAGGTAATTCTAATTTCTATACTTGGTTATATAGAATCGGTTTTAACCTAGCAATTACAAAAATAAATTCCTCTAGAGAGAGTCAAATTGATGAGGGATTTGAAAGTACACTTGCGGCACCAAATAATGTTGTTGAATCTATTGAGAATGCTGAGCTATTTAAATCTGTAAAAGGCTTGTTGAATGAGCTACCTGAAGAGCAAAGAACAGCCTATATATTGTGCGAAGTAGACTCAAAGAATTATGAGGAAATAGCTAATATAACAGGTGTGCCAGTTGGAACAGTAAGATCAAGAATTTTTAGAGCGAGACAATTTTTAATGGAGAATTTAAAAGAAAGATTATGAGTAATATTTCAGACTATGATTTTAGCAGGATATCTGCATTCGTTGACGGAGAGTTAAGCACAGAAGAAGTTGATTGTCTTATTAAAGATATGACTACTAAACCTGAGCTTAAAGAAGTGTATTTTAATATTATTGAAATAAGTGAGGCGTCAAAAGATTTGAAGCCAATTGGCTTTAAACAGCAATTAGCAAATATGTCCTTGCAAAGTTTATTTTCCGCTTTCAATCAAAGGCTTGTCATGCCTCTAACGATATTTTCAGTAGGCGCCTTATTAAGCTATTCGGTTCTTAATAATGCGATAAATAATAATGATGCAAACAAGGCTAGTCTTTTGCTGCAACAATCAATAGCATCAGTGGAAGCTAAACAAATTCTAGAAAACATTAAATCAGACGAAATTTTGCAGTTTGCTTCCAGGCATTATGCTCCAAATGTGAATAAAAATATTATGCCTGTCGCATATCAACCACAATGGTTGCCAAGAGGTTTTAATACTGACGATAGACTGAATAATAGGTTTATTAATAGAGCTAATAAAAAAGAGTTTTCAATCTTTATTGATAGCCCAAATACACTTAATCTTCCTGATGGGGTGTATAAAAAAGAAAATTTTATTTTGATTAAGAAAACCCTTATTCACTCTGATAAGCCACATACTATTGCGATATTTGGCGATATAGACATTGAATCAGGAAAAAGAATCCTTAATTCTATAAGACCTATTAATTAAATTATTAATGAAAAAGTTTTTAGCAATAATTCTTGTATTTTTGTTTAGTCTTGATGCTCATGAATTTGATTTTTCTGAGCTGGTAAAAGACCAATCTGAATCAGTTGTGAACATACAATCAATTCGGAAAATTAAATATAGCAGAAGATCTTTAGGAGGCTTCCCAGAGGAGCTTTTCAGGGAATTTGGCATACCTATGCCAGAGATGAATGACCCAAGAGGCCAAGAAAGAGAATCAATAAGTACAGGGTCAGGTTTTGTAATAGATAAAGATGGATATGTAATAACCAATTACCATGTCGTCCAAGGAGCCGATGAAGTTCTGGTTAAGTTTTTAGACAGAAGAGAATTTAAAGCTGTGATCGTAGGAATGGATGAATTAAGCGACTTGGCACTATTAAAAATTGAATCTGATGATTTTGATCCAGTGGAGATTGGCAATTCTGATGAAGTTGAGCAAGGGGATGGGGTCATAGCAATTGGTTCACCATATAATTATGATTTTTCAGTTACATTTGGAATAATTAGCGCTACCGGTAGAGGCATAACTTCTGGGCAAGGCATAGGGGACTATGTGCCATACCTTCAAACAGACGCAGCAGTTAATAGAGGAAATTCTGGAGGACCATTATTTAACACTGAGGGTGAAGTTATAGGCATCAATTCTCAGATCTTTTCTAGATCAGGAGGAAATGAAGGTTTAGCTTTTGCAATACCGATAAATATTGCTCTTGAGGTTGTTGAACAGCTCAAAGAAAATGGAAAATTTTCTAGAGGTTATCTAGGAGTTCAGGGCGGAGAAGTTTCGAGTGATTTGGCAGAAGCTCTTGGAATGGAAAAACCAATTGGCGCCTTGGTTCGTGCTGTTGTTAAAGATGGAGCAGCTGAAAAAGGCGGAATTAAACCAGGTGATGTAATTGTCAAAGTAGGTCAAAAAGATGTTATTTATTTTAAGGACTTGCAACACTCTGTAGGCATGACAAAGCCAAAGACTAATTTAAAAATTAAATTATTTAGAGATGGTGAGTACACAAATTTGTATGTGAAAGTAGGTGAGCTTCCAACACAAGATATACCAGAACCTGTTAATAATGTGCCAGATGAACCAAATTTTCCTCTTGGCTTAGAATTAGAGAACTTAGACAATGAAGAAATTGTTGGAGTAAGAGTAGTCCAAGTAACAAGAGACTCTCCTGCTATGGGACAAATTATTAAAGGAGATATTATTACCAAAATTAAATCTGGCAATACAACTTACGATATCTCAAAAGTTGCAGATTTTAAAAATGCACTTGATTCATTTGCTGTAGGTGACAAAATAGCGGTATTTGGAACCAGAGAGGGTTCCAACTTTTTTGTTGCAGTAACAGTTGAATAAGATTAGAAATTTCTCAATTATCGCTCATATTGATCATGGGAAGTCCACGCTATCTGACAGAATAATAGAGTTCTGTGGAGGTCTAAGCAAAAGAGAAATGAAATCTCAGGTTCTAGATACTTTAGAACTAGAACGAGAGAGAGGAATCACTATTAAAGCTCAATCTGTGGCATTGAAGTATGTTGATGATGAGGAATATCAATTTAATCTTATAGACACTCCAGGTCATGTAGACTTTTCTTATGAGGTTTCAAGGTCTCTAGCTGCTTGTGAAGGTGCGCTACTTGTTGTAGATGGGTCACAAGGAGTGGAAGCACAAACATTATCAACTTGTTATAAAGCAATAGATCTTGGTTTAGAAGTAATACCTGTAATTAATAAGATAGATCTTCCACAAGCTGAACCAGAAAGGGTTAAAAATGAAATTGAGGAGATTATTGGTATAGATGCATCAGAAGCATTATTTGTAAGTGCAAAAGATGGAACAAATCTAAATGAATTATTAAGGCAGATATCGCAAAAAGTGCCCCCTCCACAAAAAAGCACTGAAGAGAACTTGCAAGCACTCATTATTGATTCTTGGTACGATAATTTTTTGGGAGTAATTTCATTAATTAGAATATTTAGTGGCTCCTTGAAGAAAGGCGAAAAATTTATTGTTAAGTCAACTGGTCAAACATATACCGCAGACACCATTGGAAAATTCACTCCGAAAAAAGTTCCTTGCAACGAATTAATGGAAGGTGAAGTTGGTTATTTGGTTGCAAGTGTTAAAGATCTTAAGTCTGTTCCGGTCGGAGATACCTTAATATCTGCAAAACACCCAGATACAAAAGAACTTGATGGTTTTGAAGAAGTGAAACCTCAGGTTTTTGCTTCTTTTTTTCCAATTGATTCAAATGATTACCAAGCATTTAGAGAGGCATTGCAAAAACTTAATTTAAATGATGCCTCACTTACTTTTGAACCAGAGAATTCTGAAATTTTAGGTAGTGGTTTTAGGTGCGGTTTTCTGGGAACACTGCACTTAGAGGTGGTAAAAGAGAGACTCGAAAGAGAGTATGATTTAGATCTGATAACTACAGCACCAAGCGTTGCTTACGAAATACTCAGAACAAACGGAGAAGAATCTACAATTAGTTCCCCAGCTGAACTGCCAACAGTTAATGAAATTCAGGAAATTAGAGAACCAATAATCAGATCAACTATTCTTTGCCCAAATAAATATGTTGGCGATGTAATTGAATTGGCTATGTCTAAAAGAGGGGTGCAGAAAGATTTACAGTATTTGGGTGGACAGGTTTCAATTATTTTCGAAATGCCATTGTCTGAAATAGTCATGGACTTCTTTGATATTCTTAAATCTAAAAGTCAGGGCTATGCTTCTGTTGATTTTGTATTTGATAGGTTTCAAACTGCCAAGCTCGTGAAAGTAGATGTTGCCATTAATGGTCTAGTTGTAGATTCTCTATCGTCAATAATGCATAGATCCCAAGCTGAAAGAAAAGGAAGAGAGATAGCTAAGAGGCTACGAGAAGTAATTCCAAGACAAATGTTTGAGATCCCCATACAAATCATGTTAGGTAGTAAAATCATAGCTAGAGAGAGCGTTAAAGCATTTAGAAAGAATGTTACTGCTAAACTTTATGGTGGTGATGTCACAAGAAAGAAAAAACTTCTGGAAAAACAAAAAGCAGGAAAAAAGAAGATGAAACAAATAGGCAAGGTAGCACTTCCACAAGAAGCTTTCTTAAGCTTCTTATCAACTGATAAAAAATGAGTACATTTTTTTCTCTTATTCAGCCTATTTCAAATATCCCTGTATTTGTATTTCTGAATATAGCTATTTGTTTAATAGCAATTCATTGGTATTGGATGAAGGCTACAAACAACTTTAACGAAAATATACATAGATGGGCACAAAGAGCAGGCTTATTAATATCAATTTTAATTATTGGAATATTATTTGTGAAGCAATGGAATATAGGAGATTTATTGGCTTTTTATTCAGTTTTTTCATTAATATTACTCATCATTTCTTTAATAAATGGCCACAAAGAAATAATCAAAGAAAGTAGAGGGTGGTTTATCAATATTTTTTTAGTATTTTTCATAAGAGGTTATGTTTATGAGCCTTGGCAGATACCATCAGAGTCAATGAGACCAAATTTAGAAGTGGGTGATTTTGTTCTAGTAAATAGAAATGCTTATGGTTTAGAGATACCTTTTACAGGTCGTGATAAATTGTTTTCAACTGGGCCAGAGCTTGGTGAAATAGTTGTTTTTTTCCCACCTCATAAACCCACAGTGCCTTTCGTTAAGCGAGTAATTGCAAAAGGGGGAGATGTCGTTACGTATGTAAACAAAAAATATTACGTAAATGGAGTTGTCTTATCCCAAGAAAATTACATAGAAGACGATTCTGCAAAGCTTCTAACTGAATCAAATGCAGGCAAAGAATATACAATCAGACACATGGACAGAAGAGGCCAGAGTGGCAGCTGGACAATACCAGAGGGCATGTATTTCGTGAGCGGAGACAACAGGGATAACTCTAATGACAGTAGAGCATGGGGTTATATTAGTGAAGATGTTATTTGGGGAAAAGCAGAATATATATGGATGTCCTGGAAACCTGGTGAATGGCCATCTACAGACAGGGTTGGAAAAATAAATTGATAAAGTGTGGCTATACAACAATTATTGGTAAAACTAATGTTGGTAAATCAACATTTTTAAACAAATTTCTTGATAAGAAAGTGTCAATTACTGCTGATAAATCACAGACAACAAGATCAAATATTTATGCCATCAAAACTCTAGAAAAAACACAAATAATTTTTATTGATACACCAGGTATTCATAAAAAAAGTGAAAAAACTTTAAATAAAGTTCTTCGAAAAAAGCCATCAGAAGTTATTCATGATGTTGATGTAGTAATTTTCATGGTTTCTGGAACAAAATTTGATGATGTTGACAAAGAAACACTAGATTTGGTTTATCAGTCCAATGCTAAGAAAATACTAGTCATTAATAAAATTGATCTAGTTAAAAATAAAAAGAATCTTTTTGCTTTTGTTGAAGAAACTTTCAAGAAAGATGATTTTTTTGCGATTGTTCCTATTTCAGCCAAAAATAATATCGGCATTGACCTTGTAGAGGAGGAATTGGAGAAAGCTTTGCCAGAGAATGAGTTTTTTTATCCTGAGGAAATAAGTTTTCAAAGCAAAAATTTTGAAATTAGCGAAATAGTAAGAGAGAAAGTAATTCGCCTATTAGGAGATGAGCTGCCATATGAGACAGCAGTAGTTATAGAGCATTTAGACGATAAAAAAGATGCTTTTGAAATAAGCGCCAATATTTATGTTTCAAAGCAAAGTCAAAAAAGCATAGTGATTGGAAAGAATGGAGAAAAAATTAAATCTATAGGTATTGCAGCAAGAGCAGACCTTGAGAAAAAATTTGGAAAAAAAATTATCTTAAAACTCTGGTGCAAGGTACAAAAGAACTGGGTAAATAACCCTATAAGCCTAGAGAGTTTTGGTATCAAGAGCTAATGGACTCAAATTATCAAAAAGCATTTGTAATCCATTCAAGGCCCTATAAAGAAACTAGTTTAATCGTTACTTTTCTTAGCGAAAAAAACGGAAAAATAAATGCAGTAGCTAAGGGAGCTAAAAGGAAGAATTCTAAGCTCTCCGGTAATCTTGAGCCTTTTCAATGTTTAAATATTGATTTTAGAGGAAGATCAGATCTAAAGACATTATATTTAGCCGAGCCATGTGAGGTATTCAAAGACTTCATGGGGAGTGAAAACCTTTATTCCGCCTTTTATATTAACGAACTTATCAATTACTTAATAACACAATCAGAGGAGTCAGCAGAGCTATTTGATATCTATAAAAACTGTGTCGCTAAACTAAAGGATGAAAGATCTATTGAAAATGTATTGAGAAATTTTGAATTAGATTTGCTGGGAGTATTAGGGTATGAAATAAATTTTTCTACAGAATACGGCACAAATAATGACATAGATTTTGAGCAAAAATATAAATATTCTCCCCAATCTGGTTTTTCAAAGAGCACTAATGGTTTTGATGGTAAAATACTAAATGAAATTTCAAACAGAAGTTTTTCAAAAGATGCTTTAGCAGCATCAAAAGAAATAAACAGAAAAACAATAGAGTATTATTTTGAAGAACTTAATATAAAGAGCAGAGTATTTTTTAAATGATTTTAGGCATAGGCACTGATCTAGTTCAAAAAGATAGAGTAAAAGCTATCTACAAAAAATATGACAAAAGATTTATAGATAAAGTGCTTTCAGACTTTGAAAAAAAAGAATTTCTAAAACTAAAGGAAAGTGCAAAAGTTAACTTTTTATGTTCATCCTTTGCTGCAAAAGAGGCTCTTGTTAAAGCTTTAGGAACAGGCTTTAGAGGGATTTATCCACCAGATATCTCTATCAAAAAAGATGAATTAGGAAAGCCATCAATAACAAGCAGCAAGCTAGAAACAACCAAAAACCACCTATCAATAACTAATACTGATAGTTATACTTTGTCTTTTGTAGTTATAGAAAAATGAATTTAATTCTTTTAGGAATGCCGGGGGCTGGAAAAGGCACACAAGCTGAAATAATCCAAAAAGACTTTGATATTGCTAACATCTCTACAGGTGCAATGATGAGAGAAGTCAGTAGGTCAGAAGGAGAGCTTGCCGAAAAAGTTCAAACCTATTTATCATCTGGAACTTTAGTACCAAATGACATAATAGTTGAAATGCTTGTTCAGAGAATAGGCCAAGATGACTGCAGAAAAGGTTTCTTGTTAGATGGTTTTCCTAGAAATCTTGATCAGGGCAAAGCTCTTGATTCAGCTAATGTGTCAATAGACCTAGTTTTATACCTGAGCATCTCAGAAGATGAGATTATTAATCGCATGTCAGGAAGAAGAGTGCACCTCTCATCTGGCAGATCTTATCATGTGATTCACAATCCTCCACAAAAAGAAGGTTTTGATGATATTACAGGAGAAGCACTTATCCAAAGAGAGGATGATGCACCAGAGGTTATTAAAAAGAGACTAGATGTTTATTTTAGTGAAACAGAACCACTTCTGGATTTCTACAGAAATAAGAATTTAAAATTTATTGAAATAGATGCTTCAAAGTCACTAGATGAAGTAACAGAATCCATTCGTCAAAGTATTTCAAATTGAACGCCATAGTTTTAGACCTAACCTCAGATCTTCATTACATAACACTTCAATATGATGGGAAAATCTATGATTTTTCATTTAATGAAAAACAGATAGCAAAAAGGAATAATTGGGGTGAAAAGATAGAAACATTGAAGAAATCAGTGCCTGCATTTGATTTTAACAAATTGGATAAGATGGCTTATGCAGCTGGTCCTGGCTCTTATACAGGAGCAAGACTGGCCTACACATTTTTACAAACTATTGAACTAATTTTAGATAAAAAATTCTATGCCTTCTCAAATTTGAGTGCTTTAAATTTAGCTAGTCCAGAGAAGATTCCAGTTATCAAAGGAAATAAAAATGATTTTTTTTATAGGTATATGGGTAAAGATTTTTATTGTGATAGTGCTGAAGATATTCCTAAAGGACAATATATAGGACTTAAAAGAGATCAGCTTGCTCTTAAAAGCCTAGAGCAGGTTGATGGTAAGACGATACCGACCAACATTCTTAGAATGCTTTTAAAGGATGATAATCATGAATTAACTTCGAACTTCCCTAACTATATTAAAGAGCTTAGTTACACAAAAAGCCAATGAATGATCTAAGCATACTTCAAACTATAATTTTAAGCATAATTCAGGCGATAACAGAGTTCTTGCCTATATCAAGCTCTGCACACCTGCTATTGCCAAGCAAAGTGCTTGGTTGGCCAGACCAGGGAATATTATTTGATATCACAGTACATTTCGCGACATTAATGGCGGTTTTAATCTATTTTAAAGATGAATTCCTAAAAATTAACTTTTATTTGTCTAGAACCTTTCTTTATCTATCTTTAAGCACATTGCCAATAGTGTTATTGGTCTTATTTGTCGATGGTATAGGAGATTATAGGTGGTCATTATCATCAATAGCGTATGCAAACTTATTTTTTGCTTTATTGCTCTTATTCTCTGAGAAGACTAGCTCTAATAAGCTCACAAATGCAAATATGAATATCAAACATGCAATAGTTATTGGCGTATTTCAAACCTTCAGTTTAATTTCAGGTGCTTCAAGATCTGGTACAGCTATTACTGGGTCATTAATTTTAGGGTATAAGAAAGAAGAGGCAGCTAAATACTCCTTGATGCTATCAATTCCAACAATACTAGGAGCACTATTATTTAGCTTTAAAGATATAAACACTTTAACAGAAGATATAAACATATTAACAACATTTATAGCATTTTTAACTACATTTACAGTATCTTATTTTTCAATTTCAATCTTCATTAAACTAGTAAAACAGTTAGGCTACATGCCTTTTATTTTATATAGGTTAATTTTGGGTTCTATATTATTGTGGCTGATATAAAAGGAATAAAGACTGGAGATCCAGAACTTTTTCAAAGAGCTAAAAAATTATCATCTAAGTACAATGTTCTTTTGCTTGAACCAGAATCTTCTGATACTCATATAAATTTAGATTATCCATCAGTTTTATGCTTTCAAGGCATAAAATTAGTTAATTCATTCATTAAAGGTAAGTTTTATTCAAGAATTACAAAATTTCAAAATGAATCTCTTTTAAAGAAAGCCTGTGCTGTGAACACAGCTAAACCACAAAAGATATTAGATACGACTGGTGGACTAGGTCACGATGCTTTTATATTGGCTTTGCTTGGTCAAAAGGTTACTGTTGTTGAGAAGAATGCAGGTCTTTGTATATTGTTAGAGG
>MDSZ01212442.1_pt1 | contig 13523 bp, 21 predicted proteins | sample 811201 | NCBI WGS metagenome assembly MDSZ01 (sample SAMN05326647, study PRJNA326480) | marine metagenome | isolation source: seawater | place: Indian Ocean: North | collected 2010
ACTCGATCATTTCATTCCAATGTGCGTGGTTGTGGAACTACTACCCGGCAGAGTGGATGGCAGCGTTCTTGGACAAGGAGCCTGAGAGCCGCAAAGAGAAGGCTATCAATATTGCCAAGCAATATGGGTTTGATATCGCGCCGCTAGATGTTAATAAGTCTGGCACCGTCTGGGAGATTAGTGAGGATGGTAAAACTTTGATTCAACCCCTTACCTCTATCAAGGGACTAGGGATGGCTGCAATTGAGCAGGTGTTGGAGAACCGACCATTTATGAACGCAGAAGATCTTCTATTTCGAGAGGGTGTCTCCTACAGCAAACTCAACAAGAAGGCGCTGGATGCTCTTTGTCGAGGGGGTGCCTTGGACAATATCGTTGATGATAGATTTACTGGTCGTAAGCATTTTTGGTCTACTTGTGTAGTTGAACGACCCAAGAATCTGAAGAAATTTTCTGAAAATTTGGAGTTATATCGACCGGAAGGAGATTTTACCGAAGAGGAGATCATTCAGTTTAAGACCGATCTCACTGGTATTTTTCCCATGAACTTGGTCATCACTCCCGAAACAATACAAAAATTACAAGATAAATTTGTTCCACCCATTTCGGAATACGACACAGCACTTCAATTGTGTTGGTTTATTCCAAGAAAAATTATCCCCAAGAAAACCAAGAACGGTAAAGATTATTGGATCGTAGAAGTGATAGATTCCAATAATGAATTGACGCGGATTAGATGCTGGGGTGTCAAGCCCGAGAAGGATCGCATCCATCTTAATCGTCCTTATATGGCAAACTTGAAGTACGATCCTAATTGGGGATTCAGTACTTATGCAATTGGAAAAACTTTTAGACAACTAGGATAAAACATGAATGTATTTAAAAATTACAGCCCACTATTAAAAGAGCCAAAGCTTATTGATGATTTGCCGGTCATCATTCGAGTGCGCTCTTTCACAGAAGCCGCAGCAAAAGAATTTTCAACCCTTATGATGAAGGCTCAAAACACAGGGCAGCCCATTGTGCCAGTTATTATCGATAGCTATGGAGGACAGGTGTACAGTTTAATGTCTATGATATCCGACATCAAACATTCTAAAATTCCAGTAGCTACGATTGTGCAAGGTAAGGCTATGTCATGTGGTGCTCTTCTATTTAGCTTTGGAGCCGAAGGACATAGATATGTTGATCCGGACGCTACACTTATGATACATGATGTGAGTTCGATGAGTTGGGGCAAGGTTGAGGAAATTAAGGCATCTGCCGAAGAGACTACGCGCCTTAACAAGAAAGTATACCAGATGATGGCTCAAAATTGTGGGCAGCGTAAGAATTATTTTTTGGACATCATTCATGAGAAGGGTCATGCCGATTGGTTTTTGGATGCTGATGAAGCCATGAAGCACAAATTGGCCAACCACGCACGGGTACCCGAATTAAATATAAATGCCACGGTGGATTTTGAATTTAAATGATATGCGCCTCTAATTAAATGAGGAGGTTCGATCATGGCGGTTTCTGAAAAAATCAGATGGAAAAGAATGGTTAATGAAATTCGTTTCTTGCACAATGAAAAATCTTTAATAGAAGAAATAAACAAAGAAAGTGCTATAGAATTTCATGAGCATTATTTGAAATTTGCTGCCCAAAACGGACTAGATATCACGCAACTAAACGAACAACACGCAGAACGACTAGAAAAATTATATGAGTCTAAGCTACCAAAAATCCCGACCGCAGATTTTTCAAATTTAGAAAGCGCAACGACAGGATCATTGGTGCCATATGTGGAACAGTCGGACCCCGAGGACGAATACAGCGAATTGAAAGATGATGTTGAGATTTATGAATCTTTCAAAAAACTTTTTAAAAAATTAGCTATGAAGTTGCATCCTGATAAAATAAGCCACCAAGTTACAATTGAGCAGGGTATGGAAAACTTAACTCTCTTTAAGGAAGCAAAAACAGCTCTCGATGAACGAAGATATTTTGTTTTATTGGATCTAGCAGAGAGGTTTCGAGTCACACAGTCTCGAAACTATAAGCAACAAATCAGATGGATGAAAAAAGAGGCGGAAAGAATCAATTATCTAATTCGTGAAGAGAGAAATACTTATAACTATTTGTTTTCCGAATGCGATTCTGAAGAACAAAAGGACGCACTAGTAAAAAGATTTATCGCCCAACTTTTCGCCATTCGTTTATAATATTATCTTGACAGTTAGTTCAGATGATGCTATATTATTAGAGAACTAAACGCCACAACACCGGAGGGAAAATGGCAACTACAAATGAACAAAAACAACAATACGTTAAAGAGTATATCCGCTCTCTAGCAGCAATCGAAGACTGCATCGAACCATATCAAGAACAAAAGCGAGAACTGCGCGCAGAGTTTCGTAACAATGGGTGGCTCAATACTGATGAGATCCGCGCCGCTGTAAAGGCATATCGGCTTTTTAAAGGTAAAGTAAACATTGATGAAGTTGTGGAAAACTTCAATCTTCTGAGCGGAGGGGAAAGTGAATAAACGAACCAAGAAGGACATGCAACTATGGACGCCGGGTGAAGTAGCTCGTTTTTACAGTTGCACTGTGGACACTGTCGCACAATGGCGCAAGGAAGGTAAGATACCGTGTATTATGCTGACCACAGGAGATTTTCGTTATGAGATCGAAGCAGTCCGCGATGCAATGGAGGTAGGACGCAATGGATAAAAGCACCCAACTAGTTATGTTCTCGTCCAAGACAGGCGAGTGGGCAACTCCGATGGAGTTTTTTCAAAAGCTAGATTGGAGATTTGGACCTTTTGATCTTGATCCTTGTGCCGATCCCGTGAATACCAAGTGCGCCAACTTCTTTACAGAAGCCGAAGATGGGCTCACCAAGGACTGGGAAGGGCATGTTGTATTTGTCAATCCTCCCTACGGGAGAGGAATCGACAAGTGGATTAAAAAGTCTTACGAGGAGTCCCGCAAAGAAGACACAAAAGTCGTAATGCTTATCCCCGCACGCACAGACACCAAATATTGGCATCAATATGTCATGAGAGCAGATGAGGTCCACTTCGTTAAAGGCAGGCTCAAGTTTGGTGACAGTGAAAATAGTGCACCATTCCCATCCGCGGTCGTTGTTTTTGACGGCTGCAATCAGAGGCAAATTTTTGGAGCTATTAATAGATAAGGAGAATAGACATGGCTAAAGATATCATAGAATCAGCAATCTTGCTGCTACGTAGCAGAGCGCTGGAACAATATGGAATAATGAAAGACATTATTAAAGGACCACTGAAGGAGCAAGACACCGACAGGCTAGCCCAACATGTGGTTAAGTTGGCACAGTTTGAGAATGCAATGGTCACGCTGCAACAGTACAGACCTCATTTGCTGGAATCACTACTGGAAGATACAACACCAACAGTCGTTGAAGCCGAAGAAGAGGAACAAGACCTTCCGGAATCAACCGCGGTTGATGAAACTAATTCGCCATCTTTTGCGCGCTCTCAGAAATTCCGAACACCCGATCAGGAAGAAGATGAATCGTAAGCAGCGCCGAGCCTTGGCTAAGGCGACTAGCCAAAAGTCTGCCACCGAGCTGGCTAGCAAAGTCGCCCAATTTAACCAATTGCCCGACCACTGCATGACATGTGATGCGCCATTTGACAAACAAGATAAATCAATGATACAATCTTGGTCTGTTGTGGTGCGCCAAGAAACAGTGAGGCTCTTTTGCCCTCATTGTATACAAAAAACACAGGAGACAATAAATGAGCATTCCAAGACTCAGCCTACCGGCACTTGAAAAAATATTAAAAGGAGAGGTAAACGAAAATGCGACATGCGTAGTTAAGTTTTACTCGAACGGATGCCACCTTTGCCACGCACTGCAAGAGTATTATGCAGCCATTGCAAATGATGACAATTATTCAGATCTTCACTTCTTTGCTTTTAATGTAGATGATTATCCCTCTATCGAGAAGAGACTGAAGTTTGATGGGGTACCTACTATTTCTGTAATCCAAGCACGTCCGGGCATCAAAAAATCCCGAGTGAGCATAATGCCCGATCCTGACAACCCCAGCAAAGCAACTTGGTATCGCAGCAGCGAGATTAAAAATTTTATCGAGAAAGAGAAATGATAAACAATTCTACAGCATTGTCATATGATGACGTATTGTTGGCGCCTCAGTATTCCGATATACGATCTCGTAGCGAAATTGATCTTGAAACGCGTTTGGGGAAAAATCTAAATCTTAAGCTTCCTATCCTTGCTTCACCAATGGATACTATTTCTGAAACTGCCATGGCCACTAAGATGGCATTGGGCGGTGGCGCTGCAGTTGTGCATCGTTATAATACCATCGAACAGCAAGCGAGAATGGTAGGAACAGCTCTTGAAGAGGCAGACGGAGAAGGGGTCGTGGGAGCGGCTATAGGGATCTCGGGTGATTTCATCAATAGAGCCTCTGTGTTGAGTGCGTTAGGGGTTGATTTTATCTGTGTTGATGTAGCGCACGGTCATCATATCTTAATGAAAGATGCTTTAGCTAAATTACGTACAATTGTGGGATCTGATTTCCATATTATGGCAGGAAATGTAGCCACCCTAGAGGGTATAAATGATCTTGCCGATTGGGGAGCTAACTCAGTAAGATGTAACATCGGTGGCGGCTCCATTTGTTCCACAAGAATTCAAACAGGACATGGCATGCCGGGACTCCAAACCATTATGGATTGCGCACAAACCGACAGAGACGTCGCCATTATTGCCGACGGCGGTATTAAAAATTCCGGAGACATGGTAAAAGCTCTAGCTGCGGGCGCCGATGCTGTTATGGTTGGTTCTCTGCTGTCGGGAACTGCTGAAACTCCCGGAAGCGTCATGCAAGATAATGACGGTCATAAATGGAAAATGTATCGTGGCATGGCTAGTAAAGAAGCCCAAGTTGAATGGCGCGGAGACTATGCCTCTCTAGAGGGTGTTGCTACCCGAGTCCCATATCGCGGAAGCGTTAAGGACATCATAGAAGATTTGGAAAGAGGCATTCGTTCTGGATTATCCTACTCCGGTGCGAGAACTATTATGGAACTTCAAGCGAAGGCGCGCTTCGTGAATCAAAGCACTTCCGGATTATCAGAGAGTCACACCCACATATTAAACCGGAGGTGGTAAGTGGACGAAGAACGCGGCGCCACCCTTGGAAATACGAAAAGGATAGTCTTCACTGATACGGATCACCGACATGCTCAGTTTATTGTGCGGCTGAAGCACGACGGACTTCGTCAGTCAGAATTTTTTCGCTCCCTAATAAGCGGATACTTGAATGGCGACGAGCGCATCTATAGCTTCGTATTGGAAAACAGCAAACATTCAGAGAAGCGCAAATCTAAGTCTAAAAAACTACTCAAAGAAGGAAAAAAGACTATTAATGATTTGGGACTAAACGAGGGCGAAATAGATAATATCTTTGATCTTATCGAAAAGGAGCATCCTGACTTATGAGAGGGAATGGATTGCGTAAGTGCTCTATGGAGTGCATGAAAAACAATAAAGATTGTAAAGATACATCCTGCCGATTGTGGATCGATTTCCCAGACGAAAAAAATTGCTCTTTGATTGCGATTTTTGAAAATGGACCAATGACATTGCGCCAAATTGGTGATAGAATAGGGGTCTCATTTGCGCGCGTCAAGCAGATAGAAACCGAGGCTCTGAGAAAAATGAAAAAGAACAGCCTGCTGACAGAATAATAAATTTTAACTGAATATTGGAAGTTAAGGAAAACACTAACTATTTATAGGTGAGTTTACCACTTTGAGGAGAGAACACAATGGCTCGTAAAGCACTATTAACAGAAACGGAAATCCGCAGATTTTTAAAATTGGCAAAATTGAACGCGGTTAATGATACGCGATTGCATGAAATTGGCGCGATTGACGAGAGAGGCGAAGAGGATCATCTAGAAGATGAGCTTGAAGCAACCGAGGACGAGCTTGGTGCAGAGGATCACGTTGCAGATGAAGAGGGTTCTGAATTAGATGCTCTGGAAATGGGCGACGAACTTGATGCAGAGGATGATCTAGGAGCCGAAGCAGGTGGTCTGGACGCAGAGTTGGAAGACATGCTAGCACAGGGAGTTGAAGCTCTCGCCGCAGCTTGGGGAATCGAAGACCGAGTTGATGTAGAAGGCGGAGAAGGGGGTGAAGACTTAGAGGAGCCTCTCCCTGATGATGGACTAGGTGGAGAAGAGGAAGTTGCCATGGACGTAGATGTTGAAGCTGGTCCAGATGGTCTTGAGGTCGGCGCCGAGGAAGAAGAGGAAGAAGTTCTCCCCGGCGGACGTATGTATCAAGAGGAGAAGATTGTAGCCGAAGTCGCTAGACGTGTTGTCGAGCGCCTTGCTGCAAATCAAAAGAAACAAACTCTTTCCGACGAACTAGCAGAAAGAATTCTTAAGAGACTTACATCAAAATAGTCTTGACTTTTACACACAATAGAGTTATAATATAATGGTCACCTGTGTGACCATTATTTGTTTGCGGAGATGAGATGGAATACTGGTTATTTGGTTTATTAACTTTTATTTTTGGATACCTTACTTGTAGAACATTTTACTTTTTTCGCTCCATGAGGATGAGCATCATGTTGCAGCGAGCATCTCAAGTAATCTATCTATCTTCGACAATGAAGGCGATAGAGTATTTAGCCCAATCGCGTGAACTGATGCTCGAATATATGTTGCGGACCGATCGTAATGCTAGCCAAATTAGTACATTTGAATATAATTTTGATAAAGACGTTAAGCATATTAAAGAGCAGTCGATAAATTCTTTTAAAGAATTACACCCAGCTTTCTTCAAGGAACGCATTGACTTTGAAGATTGGGATTCAGCGATGCAATTTCTTCAGCAGCATCGTGCCGCTGTGTTTAGCTTTTGGAGACACGAAAATGATTAACAAAATAAAAGAAAAAGTCAATAGCCTAATAGAAGGATCAGACATTCCACAAACCCCGAGTAAAGTGGTCCTCGTCGACACTGGCGCCTCCCAGATAATGGAATCGGAACCAGACATGCGCATTCTAGGGCTCTTCACAGACGTAGGGGAGGAAAAGGTAGCCGAACTGGTACAAGGGCTGCTTTATATGGACGAGGTAAACAAACTACAAGAAGATTCTGAAAATTGGAAACCCATTGAGTTTTACTTATCTACCTACGGCGGATCAGCGGATGATATGTTTGCGCTTTATGATGTTATGCGGCAGATTGAAAGCGAAATTCACACCATTGGCGTTGGAAAAGTAATGTCTGCCGGAGTACTGTTGTTGGCTGCCGGCACTAAGGGCAAGCGCAAAATAGGAAGATACTGCAGAGTGATGATTCATTCGGCTATGGCTGGTAGCCACGGCTCTCTTCCTAATCTGCTCAATGAGGTCGAAGCACTGCAGATTTTACAAGCTGATTATATCAACGCGCTAGTGGCTGAAACAAATATGACAAAAGAAGATATTAAAAAGATGCTAGAACGTAAAGTTAACGTCTATTTATCTGCAGAAGAAGCTGTAGAATTAGGTATAGCTGATATAATTATTTGAGGTTTTTGAATGTCCGAGTTGAACAAAATATTAAAAGAAGAATACCAGAAAAAAGATAACCAGATTGATATACATTCAATAATGGAAGTTGTGGAAACCCTAGTGGCACTGGGAGATAAGATCCCTACCCTTAACGAAAAAACCACATCCACGTCGCCAAAAAGCGCAGATGAGATTCGGGATCTCTTGCCAGTTCTTAAAATTACTGAGGACTGGGGCAAAATCGGCACCCGAGATCGGGGAGTGATCGAATCCTTCACAGCGCGCTTGGGGGGAGAAGGCACCAGTGTCGCCGAAAAGATTCAACTTATGAATCAAGTCATCGAAGGTCAGGGAGGTGGAGAGGATATCTCAGAAATCTTAACCACAATGATGGTTGTTGAAATCATGAGTTCTATTCTAGAGGAATTTACCGAATCTGCTGGCGGCTTTATTTTTGAAGGCTTCCTCGCTGGTCTTTTTGGAGGAAAATCGGTACAAATCACCGAGCCCTCTGACATCGAGGCAGCGACTGGCGAAACAGTTTCAGCAGCAGGAAAGCCCATTACAGATGTTGTGTTATCAGGTAGACACTACTCGCTTAAACTTTTGGGCCCATCGACTGGCGTGGCCGGCTCGTTTAAGAACATGGTGGAGCATTTTGCTGAAATTGATCATGTCACCTATCTGGATGCACGCAGAAGCGGCACCAACTTAGAGTTTTCAGAGTTTGATATTACGCTGCCTACGTTCCTAGAAACATTTTACTATCCTTTCGTTAGATACCAGAAGAAGACTTTATCTGGCTTGACAGATAGAAAGTTGAGAAATGCGATTGAGAAGTATGGGGAAAAGATTTTTGCTATTAAATTAGGTCGTAAAATTGGAAACCGAAGCGTTGTAGGTCCTGAGCAGTTTGAAGAGCTGTTGAATATGGCAGACCTTAAAGATTACGGTCCTTTTGAAATTAGATATTCAGATGAAAAGTTTAGCGGCAAGGTTAAGCAATATTATGGTAACGCCCGAATCTTCAACGCCGTGCAAACAGCAATCGCCGAGGGAGACAGCGCAGCCATCCTTGATGCATTGCGTAAAACTCCTGCGTATACAAAGCCGGAACAGTTTATTCTGACCCGCTCCCAAACTGAAAAGATCCCATCTTTTCGAGAACTGGGAACCCTTCAATTAGGCGACGATGCACTCAAAAAGACGTGGATGGCATACGGAGATAGGCTAATGGAGACCATTGCGCCGGTTTATGGTGCGTTAAACTCTTTCACAAACAATATCAATCTTTACTTCCTTGCAGCTCCCACCGAGCAAACATCTAGAACTCAATACGGAGAAGCTGCAATAACAGACGCAGGCAAACTTCAAAAGTCAACTGATGAAGCGGTCAGCAATATCGAAAAATAATTAAATTAATTTGACATTCATAGTGAATGTGATTATAATATAGATAACATGCGAGGTATCAATGAGTCGTAAATATGACGACAAACAAACTCTTAGACAGAAAATAATGACCGGTGCTAACAAGCTGGCAGATAATGTGGCATCCACCCTAGGTCCACGCGGCAGAAATGTGCTACTCCAAGAAGCCGGACACACTCCGTTTGTCACAAAGGACGGAGTAACCGTTGCTCATTTTGTGGCTATGGACGATCCTTTCGAAAATGCTGCCGCCCAAATTATAAAACAAGCAGCTATCGAAACTAATAATGAAGCCGGCGATGGAACAACGACCGCGACAGTTTTAGCTCGCGCTATTTTGCGAGAATCACAGAGGTTTATCGCTTCTGGGATATCTCCTACCGAACTACAGAGAGGAATTAATCTTGCTACAAAAGAAGTTTTACACAATCTATCAACAATGGCGCAGCCAGTTACAAGTCTTGATGACATCGAGCATATCGCAACCATCTCTGCTAACAACGACAAGTCTATCGGAAAACTTATCGCTATGGCTGTGGATCGCGTTGGTCAAGATGGATCAATTACTATTGAAGAGTCTCGTTCACTAGATACATCTCTGGATATTAATGAGGGATTTAAGTTTAATTCAGGGTACTGCGCCGGCGCATTTGTTACCGATGAACGCAGGGCTGTGATGCAGCATGACGATCCTCTCATTTTGGTGACAGACTATAAGATAAGCTCTGTTGAGATGATTATCACAACCTTGGAGATGTGTGCCAGAGAGAGCAGACCCTTAGTCATTATCGCTGAAGAAATCGAAGGGCAAGCGTTGGCAGCTATGATTATGAATGCCATGCGCGGAACGCTCAAGGTGGCTGGCATAAAAGCGCCCTCCTATGGAGAAGAGCGCCGCCATATTTTAGATGACATTGCACTTTCGACTGGTGCCACTTTTATTTCACGCGAAAGCGGCATTAAACTAAAAGATGTGCAAATGAGCCACCTCGGTTCCGCTGACTTTGTAGAGAGTACAAAATATCAAACTACGTTTGTAGGAGGCGCCAGTAATCATGAGGATATTGAGAGAAGAGTTGAATCTTTAAAATCTCTTATCGAACAAACCGACTCTATGCAAGAGTGCGAATACCATCAAGGACGACTCGTGAGGCTTCTTTCGGGTGTGGCGATTATCCGAGTGGGAGGCTCCACAGAGGTCGAAATGACCGAAAAGAAACATAGAATCGAAGACGCCTTGGAAGCTGTCAGGTCAGCACAAGATGAAGGACTTGTTCCCGGCGGTGGCACCGCACTTCTCAGGGCGTCAGAATCAATCTGTATCATAACGGAGGGCTCGCACCCCGATCAGGGAGTCGGCGCAAGCATCATTCAAGCTGCATGCAGAGATCCAATTAAGCAAATGGCTTTAAATGCTGACGAATCACCGGATATCGTTGTAGATACCGTTCTGAATTCGAATGGAGTTCAAGGTTGGGACTTTAATAGGGGCTCCATTGTCAATTTGATTGAGAGCGGTGTTATTGATCCTGTCAAAGTAACAAAGGCGGCGTTAAAGAATGCGGCAAGTTGCGCGGGAACACTTATTACAACCAACTATGGTATCATACAGACGGAGGACAAATGATGCAACAAGGAGACTTGATTCACATTCCACAAGGCGTTGAGTTGTGGTGTGAGACAGAAAAAGGAATGAGATTACGCATGACAGAGAGACCAACCGTTGGTGTTTATTTGAGTGGCACCAATCGTGTTTATCAAGTTTATGCCAATGGGCACGAATGGAAACTTAAAAGAAGAGATGTTTACCCAATGGAGAGCGAACATGCCACTAGTTAGACTCACAGAAGTTTGTTCTCAGGGTTCCTACACAAACAGCCAACAATACACCCTACGAGAAGTATATGTTAATCCCGAACATGTCGTGATGATTCGCGAAGAAGCGCGGATGCAACAGCTTAACGAGGATGGCGCGCTTCCAAAGGAGCTTCGCGCCGACCATCGGTTTACCAAGTTGACTATCAACCGTGGACACACTGGAACAGAAATTATTGTAGTAGGCGCCCCCTCCATTGTCGAAGATAGTCTCACAAAGAATTCAAAAAAGCTTATTAAGGGATAAAAAATGTTTTCAGATCGAATCAATATTCAGTACTCTATAGATTCTCAAGAGTTACCAGACGAAGTGCAAAGACTTATATCGAAGGTAGAGAACCATGCCGCACAATTGATAGGAGCACTAAAAGGTCGACCACCCGCCGGCGCCGCGATCTTATCCCCCCATACTCTACAAGAAGTAGATCTACTTAGACGCAGACTGGCAGCAATGGACTACGTTCTATCCGATGTTAATAATATTGTTAGTAGTTACCTAGAATATAATGCGCAAAAATCACAGGATGACGCCCCCATCGACACCCAAGTGGACAATGAAGAGGATGTTGTAATATCTCAAGATAGTCTTTTCCGTGATTTGAACGCTCTTCAAGAACAAGTGGAACACCTAAACGAGAAATAAACCAACATGCCGGCATCCCCCATTAAAGATCCTTATAATTTTTGCTGTGCTAGTTTTATTAAAAAGCAAATTCCCCGCAACTCCGTTGTAAATACAACTTTATTTTTTTCAGGGCAATTAGAATTCGCCTTAAGTGCTGCGGGAAGAAGTGTCAATGCGTTGACCACTAAATATGTCGTCTACGAATTTTGGAAATGTGCATTTCATGATCCTCATCGCATAATCAAGATAGCTGAATTTATGTACGAGCGCAAAGATCCCAATATGCTATACTATCTACAGGAAGATTGGCCGACATACAAAGATCCCTACATGCGTTCGTGTATGTTTTTTCTTTTAAATCGATTTTCTAGCACTGGAGAACAATCCAAAGGGGTTCTATCGTATGATAATTATAATCCCATCGTGCTAAGTAGGCTAAAGAATCTAGACTCTAAAAATTTTACGCTTAATTTAATTAACTCGGATAATTTTATTGAGCCCCTACACAAAAAACCAGACGATGAGTATGTTCTTATGCCGGTAGGAAATTTTGGTTATAATCTCTTTGAGCATGGAATGAACGAGGGATGGGAAACGACCAAAGTTAATCATAATCAACTAAAAGACTTCCTACATCAAACTAATAAAAAAACTCTTTTAGTCTACAATCAACACAATGCGCTGCCTTCATTCTTTGATGGTTTTAATATACGATACATCAATCAGTATGGAGCCGTAACAAAAAATCCAACCCAAGCAAAAGAGGTGATAATTGCAAATTTCAGAATTGATTAAGGCATGCAGTATAATGGCAGCAGGGCAAACGTTGATTTGGTTTCAGCTTTATTCTCACTATATTTGGTCTTGGTGGGAAAACAAGCCGGTGCAAGCGGCTTTGATTTATGGTATTCCAGCTAGTCTTTGTTTTTGGTATGGCACACGCATGGCGGTTGACGCTACCGAAGCAGCTTGGACGGCTCGCCTTTTAGGTTTTGGAATGTCATATTTGACTTTCCCCTTCTTGACGTGGTGGTTTCTTAATGAGAGCATGTTCACCACGAAAACGATGGTGTGTGTCTTTTTGTCTATGATGATCGTATTCATTCAGTTGTTTTGGAAATAGAATTATGTCCAGTATTTATCTTTTTGATGTTGATGGCACCCTCACCCCCGCTAAGGCATGCATAGACGATAACTTCAGAAGCCTCTTTTTAAAATGGATGAGGAATAAAGAAGTTTATATTGTGTCTGGAGGCTCGTTTGTTAGGATAGTAGACCAACTAGGAGATGACATTGTAAATCAAACGGAAGGCGTCTTTGCGTGTATGGGAAACATATTTTATAGACAAGTCGAAAACATCAATCCAACTGGATTCAACGAGTGGCAAATTGTGTATGAAAATAAATTCAGAGCGCCCCCCGGTCTGTATCGAGATTTGGATACGATTGTTCACAATTCTCACTATGATGTCAAGACACAAAATCATTATGAAATCCGAACAGGTATGGTAAACTTTTCGGTCGTCGGAAGAAACGCGACTGATTCCCAACGAAAAGAATACGCAGCCTATGATGCCGAGGAACAAGAGCGCGCTCATATAGTCGAAGAATTAAAAGAAAAATATCCCAAATTAGATTTTGTGATTGGTGGCGCTGTTAGTATTGATATATTTAATATAGGCAATGATAAGTCTCAAGTTATTGAGCGTTATTTAGAGGAAGCACTTGAGCATAATAAGATTCATTTCGTGGGAGATCGAATACCCTTTCCTGGCAACGACCACTCACTAGCCATAGCACTACAGCAGCATCCAAATGGCGCCGCCTACGAGGTTGAAAGTTGGCAAGACACAGCGAAGCTATTAAAGACCGAGGCTTTTGCGTAGATACTGATAAAAACAACTATTTATAGTGTTAGGAGAAAATAATGGATATTTCTACAGGTAGTTGGTTTAAGTATCTTCGAGAAGAAGTTTTAACGGAAGGGTTGAGAGATATAGGTCTCCCCGAAAAGAT
>MDSZ01000581.1_pt1 | contig 13520 bp, 10 predicted proteins | sample 811201 | NCBI WGS metagenome assembly MDSZ01 (sample SAMN05326647, study PRJNA326480) | marine metagenome | isolation source: seawater | place: Indian Ocean: North | collected 2010
CTGTGATGGCAATGTTTTAGATTGTTTTGGTGTTTGCGGTGGAGATGCTGTAGTAGATGAGTGTGGCGAATGTGGTGGCTTAGGTATCGGTGATGATTTTTGCGACTGTGATGGCAATGTTTTAGATTGTTTTGGTGTTTGCGGTGGAGATGCTGTAGTAGATGAGTGTGGCGAATGTGGTGGTTTAGGTATCGGTGATGATTTTTGCGACTGTGATGGTAATGTTTTAGATTGTTTTGGTGTTTGCGGTGGAGATGCTGTAGTAGATGAGTGCGGAATATGTGGAGGTTCAATAGAAGATGAATATTTATGCCCAATGCCTGGTTTTATGCTTAGTTTTGGTGAATATGATTTAGATGCAAACTCAGTTGATATAATCTTAAATAATGAATCTGTTGTTTCAGGATTTCAATTTGAATTATCAGGGTTGCAAATAATAGAAATTGTTAGTTTAAGTTTAGCAGATTATGATTTTTCTGTATATAGCTCGGATTCTACTGTAATTGGATTTAGCATGTCTGGTGATATCATTCAACCTTCAAATACACCAATCATTAGAATTTTCTTTAATGAAGATTTTGAATCTGTTTTTTGTATTGAAAATGCTATACTATCAGATGCTCAAGGAGAATCTCTCGATCTTATCACAGGAGACTGTTTAAGTATAGCTGGTTGTACGGATCAAACGGCATGTAATTATGGAGACTATCAGTTCTCATGTGATGATTGTTGTGATTATGGAGAAATGTATTGGCTTGATACTGATGGAGATGGTCTAGGATTTATGGGGCAAGATTCAATGTTTTGTGAAGACCCTGGCTCTCTATGGGTTCAGAATCATGATGATGAGTATCCAAACTGTGCTTCAAATTTTGTAGATGAATGTGGTGAATGTGATGGAGATAATAGTTCATGCTCTGGTTGTCTTGATTCTGCAGCTTTCAATTTTAATTGCCTCAATGGTAACTGGCCAACGAGTACTACATTTGGTTGTGATGATGAAGTTATTGTAAGCGATAGTAGTTGTCTTTATCCTCCAGATAGCTTTGATTTTAATCAATCAACTAGGCAAGCTTTTTATAAATTTTCAGATGGTTCAATCAATAATCAAAATTTAGAGTACATGGGTATTTGGATTGGTGCTTTTAAAAATGGAGAATGTGTTGGTTCTTGGCCTTGGGTTGGAGAATTTACGACTGTACCTGTAATGGGAGATGATGGCGAATTTTATTCTGAAGGATATATGTCAGAAGGAGAGTTGCCTGATTTTTTCATTTATGATCCAGCTACAAATCAAAAGTACCGTGCTACGCTATCAAGTAATTTTGAATGGTTTAATCTGGAAATTTATCATATAGATGATATATCTGTTAATTTTGATTGTAACGGTGTTGTTGATGGTGAAAGTGTAATAGATGAATGTGGAATTTGTGATGGTGATGGATTTCTAGATGATTGCCTAGGTAATAATTCATGCTCAGATATGGATTGCTTTGGTGTTTGCGGTGGAGAGGATAGTTGTGATGTTGGATCCTTTAATAACTGGACTGATTATGGTTTTTTTATGGGAGATGTTAATGTTGATTTTCAAGTTGATATTATAGACATAACCAATCAAGTTAATTATGTCTTGGATAATCCATCTCCAAATCAATACCAGTTTTGGGCTTCAGATATGAATATCGATATGGATTTAAATATTATTGATATATTACATCTATCAAATCATATCCTTGGAATGGCAAGGTCAAGTAGTTATGCTGAGGCATATTTAGATCAGAAAAATTTATATACCACAGGAAATATTGGAGGTATTCAATTTTCAGGTAAATTAGTTTCTGATGTAGACCCTAATGATATTGTTAGTTCTTATAATGGTAAAACTATAATTTATAATTTAAATGGCCTGCTTAATACTTCAGAGTTTGTATTTGAATCTCAACCAATTGATTTAATTATTGTATCGTCTGATGCAGAAATAGTTCATTTAAGTGAGCCAATCTATTTTGAGCTGGGAGAGGCATACCCAAACCCTTTTAATCCAACTACTAGTTTAGATTTTTCATTAATGGTAGATTCGCATGTTTCAATTAAAGTATATAATATGCAAGGTAGAGAGGTGGCTGTACTTGCTAATAATTATTATAGTTCAGGTAATCATACTGTGAATTGGAGTGCTAATGAATTTTCTAGCGGTATTTACTTTGTAAAAATGGTTTCTGAAAATTTTGTTGATACTCAGAAATTAATGTTAATAAAGTAGATTCTTTTCTGATTTACATACAGTGATATAAATTTAAACCTTATCACATCGACATTGAATTAAGAAAGCCTCTTTTATAGAGGCTTTCTTATTTTGTAGATTATCATATGAAATATCCAATTTTATATTCATATAGAAGATGACCATATGCGATTCGTGCTAGGATGGCACTTGCATATACAAATGTGAAAGTAGAAATTCGAGAAATATCTCTTCGAAATAGGCCTGATGAATTATATGAAGTATCCAAAAAAGGAACTGTCCCAGTATTAATTACTACAGATGGTTTGGTGATTGATGAAAGTTTAGAAATAATGTTATGGACATTAAAAAATAATTTAAATCAAACATGGTTAGTAGAAGATTGTCATGTAGAAATAGAAATGATTAATAAAAATGACACTTTATTTAAAAAATGGCTTGATAGATATAAATATCATGATAGATACCCAGAAAATACCAAACAATATTATCGGAAAAAATGTGATAATATTTTATCTAAATATGAAAGCCAATTAAATAGCACTCAATACCTTTTAAAAGATAGCATAAGTATTTCAGATATTGCAATATTCCCATTTATTAGGCAATTTGCTAATGTCGATTATAAATGGTTTGAAAATAATTATGCTCAATTAACAGTTTGGCTTGAAAATATATGCTCATCTGATTTATTTGTTCAAATAATGAAAAAATATGAAATGTGGGATAGGAAAAACATGGTCATTAGTAACTATTAATATTTTGATTTTAGATTAAGAAAGCCTCTTTACTGAGGCTTTTTTATTTTGTAGATTCTTTTTATGAAAACAATAATTATTTCAATTTTAATTTCATTTGTCTTTCCTGTTATAGGTGGATGGGAGGTAGACCCTGCATGTCCTAATTGTAAGTATCCATTTAATGTTAGTTTACAAGCATATCCAAATTCAAATATTTTGCTGGAACTTCAAAATAATTTGCCAGTTTTTTGGGATGGTCATTTTTGCCAGGGAAGCCTTATTGCTCCAAATTGGGTATTAACAACAGGGAATTGTGTAGATATTGTTGAATATAGTGAAGACATATGGGTAGAGCTTGGACTACATAATATTTATAATTCTCTTGATATAGCTGATTCTATTGCTGTAGAAAATATTTATTTTCATCCAAATTATGACTCTAATCCACCATGTTATGAACCTAATCCTTATGGATGTAATTATAATTATGCCTTATTAGAATTATCTGAAGAAAGTATATATGAGCCAATTCAATTAATTTCAGATTCAACCTATGAAGAATTGGGTGATTCTGTTACTGTTATGGGCTGGGGAGGGAGTCAAGTAATGGGTGATGGCGGTTGGTATGCAGGCGTTTCATGGTTTATGAGAACAGAACTTTATGAGAATAATAGCACAATAGGGGAATGTTTACCAGGTTGGTTTGGATATGATGATATATTATGCTTAACTCCATTTAATATTGATGATTATGATGATTGGAGCTTTCAAAATCTTCTTGATCCAGGCTTCCCTGGAGGAGCTTGTACAGGAGATGAAGGAGCTTCGCTTATTATAACAAATGATAATGGTGATCATGAACTAATTGGAAATTTTTATTTAGGTTGCGTTCTTGAGACAACAAATCAGAATAAATTTACTCGAACTTCTTTAGTTAAAGATTGGATATATAGTTATACTGGAGGGCCTTGCTTTGGAGGTGCGACTATAGATATATCTATTATTTTTGATGAGTATCCTGATGATATTAGTTGGGAAATTTGGTATAAAGGACAGCACCCCGATGAAGATTACTTATATCTTGTTGAAAGCGGAGATGTTTCAGATGATAGGGTGTGCATATTAGATGAAGGTGTTTACGAGTTTATTATCCGTGATCAAAATGGAGATGGACTATGTTGCACATCATATCCTTTTGGTTCATATGAGGTTACTATAGATACAGGAGATTGGAATAATCCAAATGAGCATGTTGTAGCGCAGGGTGGCGTATTTGGTTTTTCAGAAACAACATTATTTGCGTGGCCAGATTTAGATGGAGATCTTATAATAGATAGTCAAGACATTGCCCCTAATAATCAATTTTTATGTGGTGATCAAAATTTAGATGGCTGTGATGATTGCTGTTCTGGGACTTTTTCTCTTGAAAATAATTGTAATTTAGTAGGTGATGTTAATCAAGATTCTAATATAGATATTTTAGATATAGTATTAATAGTAAATCATGTAATTGGAGATATTAGTTTGAATCAAAATCAATTAATTTCAGCTGATTTTAATGGAGATTCTTTAATAGATGTTCTAGATATTGTCCAAATTGTAAGCATAATTTTAAATCAATAGCATTCTATTTTAATAGAAAATTATAATCCCATCTTAAAAATAAATTAGAAAGTCTCTTTCTTATTTTTGTTATGTAAATTAAAACTATGAAATATTCATATTCAAAAGATATTCAGGCTAATTTTGAAGATGCTGAAAATAAGGTAAGGGAGGCATTGGGGGATATTGGTTTTGGTGTTTTAACTGAAATTAATATGAAAGATGCTTTTAAGGTTAAGCTTGATTTAGATTACAAAAATTATAAAATTTTAGGAGCTTGTAATCCTACTTTAGCGCATGAAGCATTAGAATCTGAAAGCTTAATTGGAATTTTAATGCCTTGTAATATTTTAGTGATTGATAATGAAAATAAAACTACTAAAATTGTATTTCCTTATGCTAAAAGTCTTTTAGAGGTTACGGCTAACAATCATATTTTTAAGCTGGCAGATAAAGTTGATGATTTATTAAAATCAGCTTTTAATAAAATAAATTAATTTGACGAATGCTTTCTAGATTGTTCTTGTTAAAGAATAAGAAGTGTTGCGGAGAAGGCTGTTTTATGTGTCCATATGATCCTAAACATTTTCAAGATTCAGAAACTATAAGAAAAGAAGTCTTAAAGATTTGTTCTAAAGAAGAATTGGATGTAATAAATAACTGACGCCTCCTACTTTGGAAAATAGTTGAATACAGGCTCTTTTATTATTAAATTCAATCATGGATAAAAAAGCTATAATAGATAAGCTGAGTCAAATTTTTACATTAGAATTATCTGGTGTAATTCGATACACACATTACTCGTTAATGATAGTTGGCTATAATAGATTGCCACTTATTGATTTTTTTAAATCTCAAGCTTCAGAGTCATTAACTCATGCTAATTTAGCAGGTGAATATATTACTGGTTTAGGTGGGCATCCGCCATTAGAAATTGATAGCATTAAGGAAACTTATAATCATAATATTAAAGATATTTTAAAAGAAACCTTAGAGCATGAAGAAGGCGCAATTAAGGTTTATTATGAATTATTAGAGTTAATTGATGGTAAATCAGTTTATTTAGAAGAATATGCTAGAAGTATGATAGGTCAAGAAGAATTACATGCTTTAGAAGTCAAAAAGATGCTAAAGGAAAATTAAATAGCATCATTCTATCTTAATAAGCAGGCCAGCAAGTTTGAATATGGTGCTGATAATAAATTAGAAAGCCTCTTTTATAGAGGCTTTTTTGTTTTGTAGATTATAATATGGGAAAATCTTTCATTAGATTTATACAAAATAGTTTTAAAGAGATAAGTCCTTTGGAAAATATTAAGGCTCTCAATACTAATATTAGAGCCGATATCCTTTCAGGTATCACTGTTGCTATTATTGCCTTGCCTTTAGCTCTTGCTTTTGGAGAAATGTCGCAATTGGGGCCAAAGGCAGGTATCTGGGGTGCAATAGTTGGCGGTATAGTTGGTGGGTTGTTTGGTGGATGTATGGTGGGAGTTAGCGGGCCAACTGCACCTAAGGCTGCTCAGATTTCTATGTTTATGGGGGCTTTTGTTATTAGCAGTACAGAGGATCCTGAATTAGCCGCCTTTTCTATTATTTTTTTAAGTGGATTAATTTTGATAGCTCTTTCTATGCTAAAAATTTCTCGATTTATTCATTATACGCCTTATCCTGTCGTTGCAGGCTTTATGTGTGGTATTGGAGTGATTGTAATTATTACTCAAATAAATGCCTTTATAGGTTTAGATGCTGCAAAGAGTATACATGATGTGTTTTTAGATTCTGGAAATAAAGAAATTAATTGGCAAGCTTTGTATGTATCAATTCCTTCTTTATTCATATTGTTTTTTTGGAGCTCATTTGAAGAAAAGTTTAAGATTTTAACAAAAATACCATCTCCTTTAGTAGCTTTAATAGTAGGTTCCGGAATTGCATATTTTATGAATCTTAAGATTCCATATATTGGTGATAATATGGCAAGTGAAGATGATAAGATTTTTTCTTTTATCACTCCCGATTTAAGTCAGTTAGGTGATTTTATAGGTCCTGCATTTGCTTTAGCGGGACTAGCTATCTTAGATAGCTTACTAAGCTGTAAAGTAGCAGATAATATGACAGGTACACGTCATAGTAGTGATAGAGAAACATTTGGACAAGGTATGGCAAATATGGCTGCAGGATTATTTGGAGGTGTAACAACTGCTACCGCAACTATGCGGACAGTCGCAAATATTAAATTTGGAGGAAAGACTCCTCTTGCATCTATTGTTCATGGATTAACATTGCTTGCTATTTTATCAGGTTTGAGTTTCTTGGTTGTAGCCATTCCTACGGCTTGCCTAGCAGCTATTTTATTTAAAGTAGGTGTTGATATTTTAGATTATCGCATTCTTCCTGTATTAAGAAAACTTCCTATTATGGATTTATTAGTTTTTATTATTGTTTTATTTGTTACCGTTTATGCAGATCTTTTGATAGCTGTAGCAATAGGTGTGCTTTTTGCTTTTTTAAAATCATTTAAAGAGGTAATCTCTGTATCATCTTCAACTTATCAGCATAAGTCTACACCTGTTTCAAAAACAGATTTTTACATTAAAGGAAATAATCAGAAAATTTTGGATAGTTTATCTGTGAATGTATTGCAGCCACAAGGACCTTTGTTTTTTGCTTCGATAGAATCAGTTATAGAGTCTTACAATTCTTCTTTAAAGCATGAAGTGTTGATTATAGATATGAGCAATGTTACGATGATAGATTTATCTGGAGCTTATGCTTTGGAAGATATTGTTGAAAACGCTAGATCTAAAAACATAAAAGTTTATCTTTCAAATGCCTCTATTCAAATTAAAGAAGTTCTAGAGAAAACAGATGTCCTAGGACATATTGGCTTAGATTATTATAGCGATTCAAAGCAAACTACAATTTCTAATATTGCTAAATGCTATCAAAATCATAAATAAATTTTTATTATGAAAATTTTCGTTAAAATCAGTAAATATTTTTTAATCTTACTTCTTATTGGTTGTATATATTTAATTGCTTGGCCTATTCCTATAGATCCTGTTTCATGGGAAGTTCCTGTTGCTCCAGAATTAAAGGGGGAATACTTAGTAAATGATTATTTGAAATCTGTAGATATAATAGATAGTCATAATTTAATTGGTCCAGAAGATGTGGATGTAGATAAAAAAGGAAGAATATACGCTGGTTTTTTAGGTGGTAAAATTATGCGATTTGATGCAGGTGGAAAGCAAGGTTCTGTTTTTGCCAATACCAAAGGTCGACCGCTAGGTTTAGATTTTGATAATTCAGGTAATTTAATTGTTGCAGATGCTGAAAAAGGATTGCTATCTATAGATAAAGAAGGGAATGTCAAGATTCTAGTAACAGAAGTAGAGGGCGTTCCTTTAAATTTTACAGATGATGTGGATGTCGCGCCTAATGGTCTAATTTATTTTACAGATGCATCAGAAAAATTTGACATTCATAATTACAAAGGTGATTTATTAGAACATCGTCCTCATGGAAAGCTAATTCAATATGATCCCTATACAAAAAAGACTACATTACTATTAGATAGTCTTTATTTTGCCAATGGAGTAGCTATTAGTGATGATGGTGAATTTTTATTATTTAATGAAACCTATGATTTTTCAATAAGTAAATATTGGTTGAAAGGCCCTAAGGCTGGTATTAGAGAAAAGATACTTATCAATGCTCCTGGATTCCCAGATGGGATATCAACAGGATCGAATGGAGTTTTTTGGGTTGCGATGTTCACTCCTAGAAATGCAGTTTTGGATGCTCTTTCATCAAAGCCATTTATTCGTAAAATTGTATATAGACTTCCTGAATTTTTACAACCAGCGCCAGTGAGACATGCATTTATTCTAGGTATCGATTCAAATGGCAAGGTGATATATAATCTTCAAGATCCTTCACCAGAGTCTTTTTCTCCAATTACAAGCGTTGAAGAGGAAAAAGGCGTATTGTATTTGGGAAGTTTAGATTATCCTGGGCTTGCAAGAATTAATCATCCAAAGTAAGTTTTAAGTAAAATAATTCATATCTAGATTAATTATAATTTTCCATCTTTTGATATAGAGTTTTTATCTTTAAATTCCGGTATGAGACTAATTATCTTCATATTGCAAATTGTTTTTCTACTTTCCAGTTCCTCGCATTCATGTATTATAGATGATAGTAATAGAGATATTTATAGAAACCAATTCACTTATCATGAAACAATCACAAGTGAAAATTTTGTTATTCACTTTACCACTTCAGATGTCGATTCTCAATTAGTAAATGGGCAATGGTTTAATTTGCAATGTAATGCAAGTTATGCTCAATCGATATTGGATCATCTAGAGTCAGCATTATCTTTATTTTTACAAGATGGGTGGGAGGATATTCCTCCTGATTGTGATGAGTCAATTACAGATTTAGAATCTCCTAGCCATTGTATTAATTTTGGAGGAAATTCTTTATATGATATATATCTATCTAATGATGGGGTAGGTATGGTTGTTCCTGAGACACCTTATCCTGTTGAGCCTTATTTGGGAGGGTATACTAGTTATATGAAAATCTCAACATTATTAAATCAGCATGAGACCATTCCTTCTTGGAATTATCATGTAATTGCTCATGAATTACATCACTCTATTCAATTAAGGTATGGTTACTCTGTATCAGGCACTCCAGGTAATTATATGCATAATGGTTGGTTTTTTGAGCAGACGGCTACATATATGGAGAATGTTATTTATCCAAATAGTATTCATCTATTAACAATGCTAGGTAATTGTAATGTTGTCACTCCTTTAACTTTTCCACATTATAGTATTGATTACCCTGCAGAGATTTATCCTTATCGTAGCGCTTTATGGCAAAATTTTTTAGTTGAATCATTGGGAGATTCTAATATTATTAGATATATATGGGAAGATTATGGTACTAATTATGCTACAGGAAACCCCGTATCTCTTTTCCCTATTTATAATGATGCGATTGAATATGTAACAAACAGTCAAAGTGATTTATCTGATGCCTATACTGAGTATGGAATTTGGCGTTATTTTACAGGAGCTAGAAGTTTACCTGATAATTATTTTAATCAATCATCAAGTTATTGTACAGCCTTCAGTATATCTGACTTTGAAAACTCTTTTATTATACCTACTAATAAAGGTGCTAGTCACTTTATCAACTTGCCATCTGATAATTTAAGCTTATCTATATATACTGATTATCCAGATGATATTAATTTTTCTTATTTAACAATTGATGATGATAATGTGAGTATTACAGAGCTCTTATATCAAAATAATATTATTTATTTAGATATTAGTTCTGATTATGATAATGTTATAATTGCAAATTCAAATTATAATGGTATTGAAAGTATTGATGCAAGTTTTTCAATATCTATTAATGATTCAAATATTAATGGAGACGTTAATGGAGACTTATTAATAAATGTACAAGATGTTATTCTCGCAATTAATTTAGTTTTAATTGAGGAGTATAATGTTACCGCTGATTTAAATTTTGATAATACAATCAACATATTAGATATAGTTGAGCTAATTAATTTAATTTTAGATTAATTAGAATCTAATTTTTAGAAACCCTCTTTTGTAGAGATTTCCTTATTTCGTAAATTCAAATAATGAATAATAATTATAAATTTGATATTGTTATTTTAGGGGCTGGAGTTGCAGGATTGGCAATAGCACAGTATGTAGAGGATTTAATATGCGAATAATAGCAACTATTCAAATAGCTCTTATTTCTTTTTTTATGTTTGCAGATCAAAATCTTCTTGGTCCAAATATGACTCAAATTGGTTCTGAGTTTGGTATGTTTAATGAGGGGGATGTTGATTATTATATAGGTGGTTTAATTAATCTGGCATTTTGGCTATTAGGCGGCACTATCTCCCTATTTATAGGGTATTTTACAGATATAATATCTCGCAGAAAACTTTTCGTGCTTATTGTAATTATTGGTGAGATACCATGCCTATTATCAGGTTTTGCAGATACGTATATAGAATTTTTTATTATGAGAGCTTTAACGGGTCTTGGTATTGGGGGTATTATCCCAATCACATACTCATTATTGGGTGATTACTATGGGCCAAAAGAACGAATTAAAGTAGTTACTCTTATTGGCTTTGCATCTGGACTAGGGGTTGCTATTGGGCAGCTTGCTTCAGGTATGTTAGGGGAAACTTTTGGATGGAGATTACCTTTTATAATATTTGCATTACCTAATTTCATTCTTGCAATTATATTTTTTATAACTACTAAAGAGCCCAAACGTGGAAATATGGATGATAATAGTGAAAGATTTCAAATTTCAGACTTTAAAAACTTTCGTTCTTTATTTAAAAATAAAACTAACCTTCTTGTATTTTTGCAGGGAATATTTGGAACGGTTCCATGGTCTGTATTTGGTATATTTATGATTGATTATTTAAGTAAAAATCTTGGATATGAAAGAGATGGTACAGCAACTTTTGCCCTTACCTTAGTTGGTGGAATGGCAATACTTAGCTCACTTATTGGAGGATTTATTGGTAATAAGCTTTATAAAAAAAACCCAAAGTATTTACCTCTTTTTTGTGGTATTTCAACAATACTAGGAGTTATTCCCACATTACTTTTAATTAATGTTCCAAAAGATAATGAAATACTATTATTTATATATGCTGCTTTTACAGGTTTGTTTATTGCGATGACTCCTCCCAATATGAAGGTCATTTTAATGAATGTAAATAACCCTCTTAATAGAGGAAAAGTTTTTTCCCTATATAATTTTGCGGATGATTTAGGGAGAGGGTTTGGACCATTTATAATTGGGCTTTTACTAGTACCTGCTTTTGGTCGTAATATTGCATTTAATATTGCAAGTATATTCTGGGTGATTTGTGGGTGTTTAATTTTAATGATGGTTAAAACATTCCCAAATGAAGACAATAGGGGGATAGGTTGATATTAGTACTTTTATTAGGTAGTATAATTTTTATATATATAATTACTATTTTATATTTTCATTATAAGTATCCAGAACTACGTTGGAACTGGAAGGAAATAAATACAAAAAAAATCCAATTACCCAAACAATTCTTATGGGGTACAGCAACAGCTTCTCATCAAGTAGAAGGTGGTTGTACAAACAATAATTGGTTTTTGTGGGAAACTTCAAGAGATGAAAACAATAATCCTAGAATTAAAGATAATCAAAAAGCTGGTATGGCATGCGATCATTGGAATAAATATAAAGAAGACATCAATTTAATTAAAAAAATAGGAGTCACACATTATAGGTTTTCATTAGAGTGGAGTAAAATAGAGCCTAATAAAGGCGTGTATGATCAAGAGGTTTTGAATCATTATTCCAATGTAATAGATAGTTTGATAGATCAGAATATTACTCCAGTTATAACACTGCATCACTTTACAAATCCAATTTGGTTTGATAAAATGGGGGGATTTGAAAAAGAGGAAAATATAGCATGTTTTATATCATTTTGTGAGACTGTTTTTTCTGAATATAGTCCTAGAGTTAAAAATTGGTGCACAATTAATGAACCAGAAGTATACGCGGTTATGGGCTATTTTGCAGGAATATTTCCCCCTGGAAAGAAGGCACCACAGCTCGCTGTTGAGGTATTAAAAAATTTATTAATTGCTCATACTCTAGCTTATAAAAGTCTTAAAAAACTTCCAAATGGGAAAGAGTCTAAAATAGGGCTTGTTAAAAATATAATGCAGTTTGATCCTTATAGAAGATGGAATCTATTTGATTGGATAGTTTGCAGAGTAACTAGTAAAATATATAATGGCATAGCATTATCGTATCTTGAAAAAGGTGTCATTAATATCAATTATCCATTTTTTGTAAAAATCAATTATAAATCAAAAAGCGCTGCTTTGGCAACTGATTTTTTTGGACTTAATTATTATTCTCATAGTCATTTGAAATTTAAATTTGATTCGTATGAGTTTTTTGAGAATAAATTTTTCAATAATGATACTATGACGGATATGCCATATGCGATATATCCTGAAGGTTTATATAGAGCAATTAAGCAAGCTGGGAAAATTAATAAACCTATAATTATAACAGAAAATGGTATTGCTGATGCAATGGATGATAGAAGGAGCTTATTTATAGAGAGATATATTTATGCAATGAGCAGAGCAATTAAAGAAGGTGCCAATGTTAAAGGTTATTACTATTGGTCATTGATGGATAATTTTGAGTGGGCAGAAGGTTATGATATGAGGTTTGGTTTATATAAGGTTGATTTTAAAACTCAAGAAAGAGTGCTTAGGAAAGGCTCTCATACATTTTTAAATATTATTAATGAATCAAAATAATTGTTTAGCTATTATCTTGGCTGCAGGTAAAGGCACAAGAATGGGGGAAGAGATTCCAAAGCCTCTAGTCTCAGTATATAATAAACCTATAATGTCATGGATTATAGATAGCTTTAAAGCCAGCAATACAGACATTGCAATTGTAATTAATCCCAAATTTGAATCGCTCTTTAATCAATATAAAGATGTGGCAAAATTTATTCATCAAGAAAATCAATTAGGTACCGGCCACGCTGTAATGCAAGCTTCTAATATAATTCAAGATTATGATTATGTTTTTGTTTTTGTTGGAGATAGTCCTTTTATTAAAAGTGAAATGATTTCAAAGATGCTCTCTCATCATATAAATGATAATAATGATGTAACTATTTTAAGTGCTATTTTTAATGATAAAATATTTCCTTATGCAAGAGCGATAAGAGATAGTAATGGTCAAATAAATAAAATTGTTGAAGAAATAGATGCTGATAGTAACGAAATTCAAATTAATGAGCTATTTGGCTCTCATTATTTGTTTAAATCAAAAATATTGTTTGATTA
>MDSZ01069965.1_pt1 | contig 13520 bp, 6 predicted proteins | sample 811201 | NCBI WGS metagenome assembly MDSZ01 (sample SAMN05326647, study PRJNA326480) | marine metagenome | isolation source: seawater | place: Indian Ocean: North | collected 2010
CGGCCACCGGTGCCCGCGCAGGTGATCGGCCGCCGCATCGTCGTCCTCGATCCCGGCCACGGCGGCAAGGATCCCGGCGCGACCAAGAACGGCATCCGGGAAAAGGATCTGACCCTCGCCACGGCCCGCGAGATCAAGAGCGCGCTCGAAGCCACCGGCCGCTACGATGTCTACCTGACCCGGGAGGGGGATAACTACATCAAGCTGCGCGACCGCTACGAAATCGGTCGCGGGCATCAGGCCGATCTGTTCATCTCCATCCACGCCGACGCCAACCCACGCCGCTCGGCGCGCGGTGCGTCGGTCTACACGCTCTCCGATGACGCCTCGGATGCCGAGGCTGCGGCCCTCGCGCTGCGCGAAAACAAGTCCGATTTCATCGCCGGCCTGCCGGTCAGCGAACGCTCGGACGGCCTGATGTCGATCCTGCTCGATCTGGCCCACCGCGAGACCCTGAATTCGTCGGCGCAGGCCGCCGAGATTTTCAGCGAGGAACTGCAGAAATCATGGGTCACCATCGACCCGCCCCACCGCTACGCGGGCTTTGCCGTGCTCAAGGCGCCGGACATGCCATCGCTGCTGCTGGAAATGGGCTTTGTCACCAACGCGCAGGATGCCGACATGCTGCGCACATCCCGCAGCCGCAAGCCGCTGGTGCGCGGCATCGTTGACGCCATCGACCGTTATTTTGCCACGCCCTTGCAGTAGAGGCGTGGCGCACGCATCTAAATCTGATAGTTATGCGGCAATTCAGATCGCCGAGCGGGTGTCGGCCCCTTGTTGACCCCCACCCGATCAAATGACGAACCAACCGAGTAACCCACGGACCCACCACCGACTGAGCCGCCCGGCGGCGACCGGAGACACAGAGCCCCATGGTCTCGTTTGCCCTGAGAACCCTGCGATTCCTGTTCATGACCCTGCTGCTGGGGATCGTGCTGGTCTTCCTGCTGCTCGCAGGCGGGTGTGGTTACATGTACTACCGCTACGGCCATGACCTGCCGGATCACGAAGTGGTTCAGGACTACCAACCCAAGGTGATCACCCGGCTGCACGCCGCCGACGGCGCGCTCATGGCCGAATTTGCCGAGGAACGGCGACTGTTCATCCCGATCGAACAGGTGCCCGAGCACGTGGTCGAGGCCTTCATTTCGGCAGAGGACAAGGACTTCTTCCGCCACGGCGGGGTCGATTTCATCTCGCTAGGCAAGGTCATGCTGCGCAATGTTCAGCGCATGGTCGACGGCCGACGCCTCGCCGGGGCTTCGACCATCACCCAGCAGGTGGCCAAGAACTTCATCACCGGCGACAGCTATTCGGTCGAGCGCAAGATCCGCGAGGCCTTCATCGCCTGGCAGCTCGAACGCGACCTGACCAAGGACGACATCCTTGAGCTCTATCTCAACGAGATTTTCTTCGGCCTGCGGGCTTACGGGCTGGCCGAAGCCTCGCTGGCCTACTTCGACAAGGCAGTGGCCGACCTGACCGTTTCGGAAGCAGCCTATCTGGCCGCCGTGATCAAAGGACCGTCGAACTACGAGCCTGACGACGCGGAAGAGCTCGCCCGCGGCATGGACCGGCGCGCCTATGTCCTGCGCCAGATGGCCGAGAACGGCTATCTGGAGACCGAAGAAGCCGAGGCGCTCGCCGAAGTCTTGCCGGACTTTGACCTGCAGTTCCGCTCCAACGCTGCGGCGACCGATGAAACCGGCTATTTCAGCACCGAGGCCTACCGCCAGCTCTCGACCACCTATGGACCGGAAGTGGTTCGTACCGAAGGGCTGTCCGTGCGCACCACCATGGACACGCGGCTGCAGGCGCTGGCGCAGAAAACGCTGCGCGACGGCCTGATCGACTACGACCGCCGCCACGGCTTCCGTGGCCCGGTTGGACAGGTTGATCTCGCCGACTGGCAGGGCGGTCTGGCGGCGTGGGAACGGCCCTACGACCTGCTCGACCTATTGCCTGCTGCGATCATCGATATCGGCGGCTCCACCGCTGTGCTTGGCTTTGAAGACGGCGCGACCGGCCGCCTGCCTTATGACGGCTATGTCTGGGCGCGGCCGAAAATCAGCGACGATGCTGTGGGTGAGGAACCCCGCCGGGTCGAGGATATCCTCAGCCCGGGTGACGTGGTGCTCGTCTCCGCCCGTGAGGACGGTGATTTCACGCTTGAGCAAATCCCGGAAATCGAAGGCGCATTGATCGCCCTCGACCCCCACACCGGTCGGGTGCTGGCGCTGGTCGGCGGCTACGCCTATGACCCCGCGCAGGGCGCGCTGAACCGCGCTACGCAGGCCGAGCGCCAGCCCGGCTCGACCTTCAAGCCCTTCGTCTACCTCGCCGCCATGGAACAGGGGCTGTCGCCGAATTCGACCGTGCTCGACAACCCGTGGATCATCCCGGGCGTGGACGATGAACCCGACTGGCGGCCGCAGAACTACGACGGCACCTTCTGGGGACGCCAGCCGCTTTATAAGGGGCTAGAGTGGTCGCGCAATCTGATGACCATTCGACTGGCCAACGAAGTCGGCATGGGCCGGATCGTGGAAATCGCGCGGGACTTCGGGATCGACGATAGCCTCCCGCCCTATCTCTCCATTTCGCTGGGTACGGCCGAGACCACACTGATGGATCTCACCAGCGCTTACGGGATGCTGGTCAACGGCGGCAAGCAGATCGAACCCACGCTGATCGACCGGGTGCAGGATCGCTATGGCAGGACGCTGTTCCGGCATGAGCGCCGCAACTGCGCGGGCTGCAATAATGCCGAGGACTGGGACCGGACCAGCATGCCCGTGGTCTTCGAGCACGGGGAGCAGGTGACCAGCGAGTTGGCGGCTTACCACGTCGTTTCCATGCTGCGCGGAGTGGTGGAACGCGGCACAGCCGCGCGGCGGGTCGGGCTGGTCGTCGATAGGCCGGTGGGCGGCAAGACCGGCACCACGCAAGAGTCCAAGGACGCCTGGTTCATCGGCTTTTCGCCGGATCTGGTGGTCGGGGTCTACGTCGGCTTTGACCAGCCCCGGTCGCTGGGGGCCAAGGAATCCGGCGGCAAGTCAGCCTCACCCATTTTCGCGGCCTTCATCAACGGCGCGCTTGCAGACACCCCAGTGACCCAGTTCCGCTACCCGGTTGGTGTTCCGATTTCGAACATCGACCCGCGCACCGGCGTGATCGACGTGCGCATGGTGGCGGACGACGGCCGGGTGATCGGCGAAGGCGAAGAACCCCGCGAAGCCGTCAGCGGCAGCCGCGGCAGCCGCGGCTCGCGCCAGTCGGGCGGCAGCAGGTCAGGAAATTCGACGACGTCGGGCAGCCGATCCGGGGGTAACGCCGGCAGCGAAGCCGACGCCATCTTCTGACAGGCGACCGTTCAGCCGCCGGTGACCGGCGGGAACACGGCGACTTCATCGCCGGCATGAACGAGTGTATCCGGCTCAGCAAAGACCTGATTGACCGCAACGCGGAGCTTGCCACGCTGCTCCAGCGCCCGGGCGTGCCCCGGCCCCAGACTGGGCAGCCAATCGAGCAGCGCCTCGACCGTCATCGGGCTGCCGGGAAGGGTCTGGCGCTCCTCGTCGAGGCCGATCTGAACCCGGACCCAGGCGAAATATAACAAGCGGACCATCACGTTTCCTCGTCAGCTCCGATGATGGACGTGTGCTGCCCGCATTTTGCCACGCTTAGGGTCCATGGCTTCCTGCAAGCAACGAATGACATAACTGTGAATGACCAAGCACAAAAAACTGGTCTGCAGCGTTGGGAATATCGCCGGGTCCGACTAGATAAACAAGCAGTCGGTTCTCATCAAAGCGCGGTTTCCCGGGGGAGTACACAATTCGCATGATCCCAGCCATCTCAGATGCTGGCCACCCCAGTGTGCACGCCGGGCCTCGCCCGGGTGTCGGCCGGTGGATGCGGGTGCTGTATGGCGCGTTCGTAGCCGTGATTTTTGCGATGCTGCTCACCCTGTCGGCACCGCCGGCGTCCGCGCAGGGTGAGCGCCTCTCCGAGCAGGAGCGCCGGATCGGCGGGCTGGTCAAAACCGGGCGCGCTATGTTGTCCAACCAGCAGTACGCCCGCGCCTACAAACACTTCCTCACCTACACCCGGCAGGAACCTGAGGAAGCCCGGCTGTACCGCTGGCTGGTGCTCTCCAGCATCTACGCCGAGCGCAAGGATGCCTTGACCGAGCTTATGACCGAGGCCGCCGCGCAGGCCGAGGCCACGACCAAGCTGCCCTTCCTGCCAGATCTCGCCGACTATGCGCTGGCTGAGCTGGCTATGGCCGAGGGTGATATCGCCGCCGTCCAAACCCTGTTGCAGGACTTTTCCGAGCGCCGCGCGCCCTCCCCCGTGCTGGTGCTGCTGGGGCAGGTTGCGCTGCTCAACAAGAACTTCGACGATGCCCAGCGGCTGGCGCAGGCCGCCGTACGCAAGGACCCCGGCGACCCGGAAGCCGAGCGGCTCGCCGCCATCTCCCGCGGCCTGAACACCATGACAACGCAGCTCGAGGAGATCATCCTCGACCCGGCAGCTTACGACTTCATGCGCCTGACCGAGCCCAAGGTTTTCGGCACAGCGCTGCTGCTGCCCTACCAGCCGCAGGCGCTGCAGGAGCGGGTCAGCACCCAGCTGATCGAAGCCTATCTGTCGATCGGCAACCGAAATCCCGAGCTGCGGCAGCTGGTCGACGTTTTCCGCCTGCTCGCCGATCTTTCGGTGGGCGGTGTCGAGAGCCTGCTCGAAATCGAAGCCAACGTGAACGAGTTGGCGGTCCTATCGCCTGATTTTGCCGAGTCCGAGAGCTTCCTCAAGGTGCTGGAGCTGATCGGTCGCTTCTGGCTGGCTGTGCGCGAATACGAGCGTGCCTTCGACACCTTTGACCAGATTGCCCTGCTGCAGGAGCAACGCGGGGACGTGGCTGAATTCGCGTGCTCGCTGGTGATCCTAGGGCGGACGGCGACCCTGATGGGGCGGCGCGACGAGGCCCGCGAATTCCGCGACCGCGCCCGCTCGGTGACCGAGCAGCTCTCGCAGAAGTCACGCACGGACCTACTGCGGCCCTGGGGGCAGGCCTGGCCCTTCGTCAGCGTGGGTCTGCTGGCCCTGCTGACGCTGGTGTCCCTTGCCGGTACGCGGGTGCTGGCCCCGGGTCTGATCGCGCCACTGCGGCCTGCGGCGCCCAAGACGGCGCAGGCGCTCTCTAACCAAACGACCCGGCGGGTCTGGATCCGCAGCCTGCGCCTGATCGGCTTTGCGCTGCTGTTCTGCAGTCTGTTCGCCGCGCTGGCGCTGGGGGCGCTGGTGCTCGACTGGGCCGCGGTTGAACGCTTCCAGTGGCGGGATGAAACCTTTGCCTACAACCAGCTCTACGCCTGGACCGACGTGCCGCGGATGCTGGCCGTGGCCTTCGGTGGGGCCTGCCTGCTCACAGCCGTCGTGCTGCTGATGCTGGCGACCCTGAAGCGGCAGACCGCGCCGGAAGTGGCGCAGCAGGTCGATGCCCGGATGGCGACCGGTGGCAGCCTCGAAGCCTATGTCACGGCGCTGGGCGCAGAAGGTGTTCAAGCCGTTGCTAGTGCGGGTGCGGGTGCCGTTGCCGCGCGCAACCCGGCGCTCGTGCGTCGTGCGGAAGCAGTTACTGAAGGCGGCCTGCCCGGGTTCATTTTTCCATTCGCGCTGAGCCCGGTTTTGTTCGCAGCCGGGCTGGTCCTGCTGTCTTCGGTGCTGACGGGTTACCGCTTCCTGCCCACCCCCGAACAGCCAACCCCGCCGCTGTGCGATCCCGATACCTACGTGCCGCCGCCGTTCCTGCAGGCAAGCCAGCCGCCGCCACCCCAGCAGCAGCAGCGTCAGGCACCGATGGGCGGGGACAGCGAGGGCGAAACCGGCCTCGACGTGTCCGACAGTGAAGTGCCCGACAGCGCCCTGGACGAGCTGCCGTTCGAGCGCTCGGTCGGCGGTCTGGACGACGCAGGTGAGCCGCTGGACTACTATACCCGCCTGCCCGACCGGCAGTTCGATATCGACCGCTCCACCGGCGTGGACAGCAACACAAACCGCTCGGGAACCTACCGCCTCGAAGATACCGGCTTAAGTCCCAGACAGGCGGTGCCGGACCGCTACCGCGGGCGCTGGGACTGACTGACCCGCGACCTGAAAGACGCGCGGCGCCGGTGGGCGCCGCTCCGCAGCGAAGAAAACGCAACCTTTGAGCCCTGATGGCAGAGAAAGAAAAATGACCGAAGAGACCATGACCGACGCGACCCCTGAAGCCGCTGCTGAGCCTATGGCCGCACCCACAGCCGCTGCACCCGCAGAGGCAGCTGCCCGGCTCGATCAGGCCGCCATCGACCGCTTTGCCAGCCGCTTTGCCAGCATCGCCGCCGAAGTGCGCAAGGACATTCTTTCGCCAGAGGGCGAGGAAGACTTCGTTGCCGAGCTGCTGACGGCGTTGTTCGCACGCGGCCACGTGCTGCTAGAATCGCGGCCGGGTCTGGGCAAGACCACGCTGGTGCGCTCGCTGGGGGCGGCGCTGGGGCTGCAGTTCGGCCGGGTGCAGTTCACCCCGGACCTGATGCCGGCGGATATCACCGGCACCACCATTCTTCGCACCGATGAGCGCGGTGGGCTGTATCCCGAATTCCAGCCCGGCCCGATCTTCGCCAACGTCCTGCTCGCCGACGAAATCAACCGCGCCAGCCCGAAGACGCAGGCGGCCCTGCTCGAAGCCATGGCCGAGCGGCAGATGACCGTTGCTGGTACCACCTACAAGCCCGGCCAGAACTACACAGACGGCTCGGGTGACGTCGCCAACGCCGATACCGGCAGCGATGCTGCGGGCCTGTTCCACGTGCTCGCCACCCAGAACCCGATCGAGCAGGAAGGCACCTATCCCCTGCCCGAGGCACAGCTAGACCGCTTCTTCTACAAGCTGGTGATCCCGTCTCCTGACGACGGCCTGCTCGCCGATATCGTCACCCACACCACGGGAGTGCAGCGGGAGAAGTCAGAGACCGCCCAGCACGTCGACGGCCTGAGCTTCGAGGAGCTGCAAGGGCTGCAGGCGCTGCCGCCGCTGGTCGAAACCCCGCAGAGTGCACTGAATTTCGCCGTGCAGCTGTGTCAGGTGCTGAACCCGGTCAGCGGGCGACCCAGCGCGCTGGCCGCCGCAAATGAATACGTGATGTATGGCCCGTCGCCGCGCGGGGCGCAGGCCCTCATCCTCGCTGCCAAGGTGCGCGCGCTGGTCGAAGGCCTGCCCAACATCAACGCCGACCTGATCGCCAAGGTCGCCGGTCCGGCCCTGCGCCACCGGGTGATCCTCAACCACCGCGCCGCTATCGACGGCATGGGCAGCGACAGCCTGATCGCCGCTGCGATCCAGCACCTCCGCGACGCGGATCAGGGCTAGGACCAGCGACCCTTGGCACAGCCCCGGAACCCGCAATCGACCGGCCAGACCCCGGCACACCGACGGCTCGACGACCTCGACCCGGCGATCCTGCGCGCGGTCGGTGACCTGAGCCTGCCGCCGCTGTGGGTGCCGCCGCAAGGCCTGTCGATTGGCAGTTACCTCAACAAGCTTGATGGCGACAGCCTCGAGTTCAAGCAACACAGGACCTACCCCCCGGGCGATGACGTGCGCCGGGTCGACTGGGCGCTCTATGGCCGCTCCAAGCGGCTCTATACCCGACTGGTTCAGGACGAGCACCTGCCCCGACTGGTGCTGGCGCTCGATACGTCGGCGTCGATGGCGACCGGCGGCTGGTCGGACAAGTTCCGGGCGACGATCGAGCTGTGCCTGCAGCTGGCGCTAATCGGGCTGAACAGTGGCTATGCCGTGCGGGTTCTGCCCTTTGGCGAGAGTGTCGCCAGCGAGGGCGCCATCAACGTCATTCACCCACGGCAATTGCTGGGCTCCCTGCGCCAGCGCCTCGCCGGGCTGGAACCGGCAGGACCGACCAACTTCGACGCGCTTGGGCAGGCCTCGCTGGATTGGCGCAATCAGGGGGCGATGGTCGTGGTCCTGACCGACCTGCTGCAGGACGTCGACGACGATGCGCTGAACGAACCGCTGCCTGAAAACCTGCCCGGCCTGCCGCTGACGGCGAGCGAACGCGGGCACCTCGACAGGGTGCGCCCGCAGGCGCGCCGACGCCTGCTGCTCTCCAGCCAGATGGTGGCGCGGTCGCTGCGGTTCATGAGCCACCCCAACATTCGCGGCGTGCTGTGTCAGGTCGCCGGCCAGCAGGATCAGGACCTGAGCCAGGCGCGTCAGATCATCGACATGGAAAGCGGTGTGCTGCAGCGCCTCGCCTTCACCCGCGCGGCATCACGCGCCTACCGCCGCATTCGTCTTGCCCACGCGGCGGGGCTCGCCGGGGCCGCGCGCAGCCTCAATCTGGGCCACGCGTCGTTCAATGCGTACGACCAGCCCGACCACAACCGCTCGGCGGTGCAGCAGATCCTGACCGCGGTGGCCAGCCAGGGCTACGCGGGTGAACCGGCGGATATCGAGGCGGCCTGATCCATGACCCTGTTCGGCCTGACCTTTGGCTTTTCCTTCCTCTGGGCAGTCCCGCTGGTGCTTGCACCCGTGCTGGCGTTTCTGGCGCTGCAGGCGCGACGCCAGCGGTTGGATGTATCCTCGCTGCTGCTGTTCCGGGATCTGCCCCGGCGTTCAACCTTCCAGAACCTGTCGATGACCCACAAGTGGCACCGCTGGCTCTACGCGCTGATGTTCGCCGTCATGGCGCTGATCGCGCTGGGGCTGTCGGCCTTGCTGCCCGCGCCCAAGCGGCTGATCGTGGTCGATACCTCGGCGTCGATGCAGGCCGAAGCCGGCGGCGGCCCGTCGCGCTTCAACCGCGCGGTGGAGGCTGCACGGGGTGAGATCGACCGCGCCATGGCCGACGGCGCCAGCGTGGCGATCCTGAGCCTGACCAACCTGGGCGATGACGTTCCCTTCGCCGGCGACCGGCCGGAGGCCATCGCGCAGCTTGAACGCCTGCAGGTCACCGCAGTCGCCGCGCCCATGGACCAGCGCCTGTCCGCCCTGACCGCGCTGTCAGCCTCGCGCGGGGTCGGCGCACTGAGCCTGATCACCGACCGCCCGCTGTCCGAGGATGCCGGAGCGCCGCGACGCCTGCGCTGGATCGACGTGGGCGATGACCTGCCCGCCAACGTCGGTTTCGAGGCCGTGCGCGGCGGGGCCAACCTGTTTGACCCGCCCAAGGAACTGTCGCTCCGCAACTTCGGCCGCGAGCCGGTGCGCGATGTCTCGGTCTCGGCCCGGGTTCGCGGCAAGCCAGCGGTGATCACCCTGCGCCGGCCCTTCGACCTGCCTGCCGGTGCACGCGAAGTCATGGCGCTCGAAGACGTGCTAGAGCAGACCGTGCAACTCGGCCCCGGCCCCAAGGAAGTGATCATCACCTCCGGCTCGGGCGACCCGCTGGCGCTCGACGACAGCCTGTGGGTGGTGCCTGAAGTAATCCAGCCCTTCGACCTGCACATCGTCCGCTGCGAGGGCAATGGCGTGCTGTTCGACCGGTTTCTCCCCCACCCCAATATCCGCACCACCGAAAGCGCCGGCATGGAAGACGACCTCGACTATCGCGGCTATGACGCCGTGATCTTCGACCGCTGCCCGGCTGCGCCGCTGTTCGAGGAGCTCAACGCCAACGCCATCGTCATCGAGACCCGCCCCGGCACGGGCCGGGACGAGGAAGGCAATGGCGCGCGGCAGTTTGCCTGGCAGGCGTCTGAAAACCGCCATCCGGTCATGGCCGGGCTCAAACCTATGCTGGGGCGGGTGACGGTCGGACCGTCGCTGCGGCCCCTGCCGCCGGTGACCAAGGGCGGGCGGGTCGAACCCCTACTGCGCGACGTGGATCCCCGCGAAGCCATCGAGGTTGCCGCCGAGGACCGAACCGATATCGTCTCGGCCTTCGCCGCTGAACGCCCGGAGACTAGCGCCGCCGACAGCGAAGACGGCGCCGCGCTGCAGCAGGCCAAGATGCTGTTCCTGGGTTTTGACCCCCACGCCTACTGCACCACTCAGATCCCCAGCGATGCCGAAGCCGACAACACGGTCGCCGACCGCCAGGACGCGCAGATCTATGGCCCTGACGACTGCCTGACCCTGACCTTCATGCTAATGAACACGCTCGAATGGATGGACGACCGTCGCCAGCGCATGCCCCAGTACCTCGCCGCAGGTGACCCGCTGACGCTCGAAGGCGTAGTCAAGGCCGAAGTCCGCCGCGATGACACCACCGTCATTCCCGCCGTCATCGTCGACGACAGCGGTACGTCGCGCTGGCGGCTGGAGCAGGCCGGCCTGTATTTCCTCGACGGTGAAGGCCTGACCCAGACCGTCCCGGTGTCGCTGGCGCTGTTCAACGCCGAAGAATCGAGCCTGACCCGCGCGCCGATCACCGTACTGCCGGATTTCAGCGCCCTCTCGCGAGGTGACGGCCTGCGCCGCCTGACCCGGCCGCTGATCATGGCGCTGCTCGCCATCGCGGTGCTCGAAGCACTGTATCTGCTGCTGCTCGCCGGGCGGTTCCGCCGCCGGCGAGGCCCGGGCAGCGCCCCAGCGCAGGGGGCAAGGGCATGAGTCTGACCATGCTCGGCCTGATCCTCGCCGGGCTGCTGTTCTGGCTGGCCCCGCTGCTGCGGCGCGGGCTTGACCGGCTGACTGGCGTTTCGCGCAACCAGCGGGCTTCGGTGCTGGTGCTGTCCCTGCTGCTGCGCGGGGTCGTCGTCGGCATGATCGCCCTGCTGTGGCTGGGCCTGACCCAGTTCCGGCAGACCGTGCCGCTAGAAACCAAGGCGCGGATCGACGTGCTGCTCGATGTCTCAGAAAGCCTCGTCCACGGCGATGCCCCGGCTGTTGCAGAGTACCTCGCCGCGGCTGATCGCCTGAGCGCCGACATCGTGCGCGATCTGGGCGTGGACGCCGACGTGCGCAAACGCGTCTTTGCCGAGGGCTCGCAGGAACTCGACCGCTTTGCCAACGGGCTGGACGCGGTCCGTGACCTCAACGGGGCGGCCACCGACCTTTCCGCCATCGTCGCGGAAACCCTCGCCGCCGGGGCCGGGTCGCCTGCGCAGGTCATCGTGCTGATGACCGACGGCCTGACCACGCGACAGGGCGCAGAAGACCCCGACCAGATCACGCAGGTGCTGCAGTTGCTCGCAGGGGGTGAAGTGCCGGTGCTGGTGGTGCCGCAGAACGGCGACCCCGCGCACCGGCTCGAGCGGCCGGACAGCCCACGCTTTATCATCGGTGAGGCTCAGAACCTGTCGCTGTTGCGTCAGGGCGACCTCGAAAACCGTCTGGTGGCCCAGCCCGTCGACCTTGCCATCAAGCCCCAGCCCGAACAGCGCGTGGCCTACCTCGGCGCGCTGCAGGGCGAGGCCGTGCAGGACCTGTTCCGCTTCGCCTGTCTGGACGGTGATCCGGTCGGCACTGCCGCGATCATCATCAGCGAGGGCGCGGACACGGTATCGTGCTCACCGCTGATCCTCGAGCAGGAGACCGAGGGCGCCTTTGTGCAGATGACACTGGCGCTCGACGACGACCCTGAACCGGTTCCTCAGGCGCGCATTGCCCAGCCGGTGCTGCCCGACAATCTTCAGTCACGGATCATCCCGGCGATGGCCATCCCGCGCGTGCTCTGGCTCGATGGCGGCCAGCAGCCGATCGCGCTGATCGACACGGTGATGGAGGAGCTGAACTGGCAGATCGAGCGCGTCACGCCCGAAGACCTGCCGCGCCGCACCGGCGTAGACGCCGCCGAGCCGCTGGACTTCTTCGACTTCGACCTGATCATCATGACCGACCTCGCGCCCGGGCAGATCGGCGACGGCCTGAGCCAGCAGGTGCTGCTCGGGGAAGTCGAGGACTTCGTTCAGCGCGGCGGCGGGCTGTTCATCGCCGGCGGTGACGAAACCTTTGGCGTCAAGGGACTGGCGGCGACCCCGATCGCGCGGGTGCTGCCGGTCAACGTCGACCCCAAGGGCTCGTCGGGCGACCCGAAGATCCTCGCCGTGGGCGTGCTCGATGTCTCCGCCTCGCTGTTCTACAAGCCCGAAACCCTCGATCGGGCGGTCAACTACATCGTCGAGAGCTTCGCGCCTCTGTCCGAAGGCTCGTTGGTGCGGGTGTTCGGGTTTTCCGATGAGGTGCACGAGCTGGTGCCGCTGGATGCCTTCCAGGGCGTCGAGGCGCTCGAAACCCAGATTCGGGATGCGCTGAGCCTGCTCGCCGAGGAATTCGAGCGCCGGCGGCAGCTGGGCCTGCAGCCCGAGGGCCTCGCCATGTACGACGCGCTGGCTGAAACCCGCCGCTCGCTGATCATGGCTCAGGAGGCTGGCCTCGACCTGCCCGACGAACGCCGGGTGCTGATCATCAGCGACGGGGCCGACCCCGACCTCGGCGCGTTTCTGTCGTGGCGGGTGGACGAGGACGGCGTGTTCCAGCGCGACAACGCCCCCGCCCTCGCCGCGCGGCTGAACAGCGAAGACGACTTCATCATCAACGGCATCGCCATGGCCTATGGCGACGGCTCGCTGCCCGATGCCTACACGGTGCTCAACAGCCGCGATGCGACCCTGCGGCAGCGCTTCGGCATCGCCTCGGAGGGCTTCAATGCGCTGTTCAACGTCTCACAGGCTGGCGGGGGTTACGCCTACCTTGACCAGTTCACCATCCCGATCGGGCAGCTTGCCCGCCGCATGACCACCTACAAGGACGAGCAGATCGAGGAACCGAGCTTCAACCAGCGGCACCGCTTCTTCGACGGCCTGCCGGTGCGCGACTACGGGGTCGGCGCGATCAGCGGTTATTCGATCCTGTCCGCCCGCGATGGCGCGCGCTTCATTCTCGGACAGCCGGGCTATCAGCCCGAGGAAGGTCGACCGCTGGATCTGGCGCTGTGGACCGACTGGGTGCTGACCCGGTCGCCGCAAAGCACGGCCGAAGGCCTGATCGAACGCGCCGCGCTGGGGGGGCGGGTCTCGGTACTGGGCACGTCTCTGCGCGATGGCGGGGCCGAGGGCAGCCTGTCCAACAACGCGATTTTTCAGGTGGCACTGGCGCGGGCCTTCGCCTGGGCCACACGCACCGATCCCCGGGACGCCGTCGGGCTGGAGTTGACGCGGGACGGCCGCAACCACGTGCTGCTGGCGCTCGACCACCAATCGATCGATCCTTTCGCACCCACCGGCTTTGTCGCTGAGCTGTTCGCCGTTGAAACCGGGGAGCCGGGCGCCGATGGCGCGATAGCAGAAGGCGGGGATACCGACGCCGTCGCCGACCGGGGTGAGCCGCTGGCCAGCTTCGAGCTGACCGGGTCCGAACGGCGCTGGCTGGGCGACTTCGGCCCCATCCGCGAACTGCCGGAAGTGTTCGAATTGCGCATCCGCGGCGAAGGCACGGACCGGCAGGGGCGCGCCCGCGCCTTCGAGAAGAGCGGCCTGATCCGGCCTGCGCTGCTCCACCGCCA
>MDSZ01195515.1_pt1 | contig 13517 bp, 13 predicted proteins | sample 811201 | NCBI WGS metagenome assembly MDSZ01 (sample SAMN05326647, study PRJNA326480) | marine metagenome | isolation source: seawater | place: Indian Ocean: North | collected 2010
AGAGACTAGTGCAAATTTGAGAGATAATGTGATGAGTTCCAAACGCACACCAGATTTTATAAAATCTACAGATGATATTGTAAACTTTATTAATTCGAATAAAAATGCTTCAATTGCTATGGTATTTCATCCAGAAAGGTGGAGTTCAAATTATTTTCACCTTTTTATACAAATCACAATAGATTTTATTACTTCAACAATTAAAAAAATATTAAAGACTTTGAGATAAATCAATTATTTATAATAATTAAATTTAATAATTGTTTCTAAAAATTACTAATCTCTCTCGCTGGATTTCCAAACCACATGGTATTTGCAGGTATGTCTTTTGTAACTACGGAACCAGCACCAATAAAAGCATTTTCACCAATTTCAGTTCCACATATTATGGTTGAATTTGCACCAAGAGTCACACCTTTTCTTACTAAAGTTTTTGTATATTTCTTATCAACTGGTTTTGATGCTTTAGGAAGCTTTACATTTGTAAAAACAACACTAGGTCCAATAAACACGTCATCCTCAATAATTACACCATCATAAACAGAAACATTATTTTGTATTTTTACATTATTTCCTATAACAACGTTATCTCCAATAAAGCAATTTTGACCAATAGATACAGATTTACCTATTTTTGCTTTTGCCATTATATGTGTAAAGTGCCAAATTTTCGTTTCAGAACCAATCTGTGCTCCGTCATCTAATATTGCTGTTTCATGAATATATTTCATATCAATTTATTTTATACCCTTATAATATCTTTATGTCTCAATTAAAAATAGGTGTTGTTGGTTACGGAAATTGGGGAAAAAATCACGTAAGGGTGCTTTCTGAACTGAACGTATTGGAAGGAGTTTATGATAAGTTTTTTACCAGTAGTGATTCGAATAAAAAAATTAAATTCTATGACAAACTAGAAGAATTAATCAAAAATGTAGATGGATTAATTATTTCAAGTCCTGCCAACACACATTTTGAGATTGCAAAAGAAGCACTAAAATTTACAAATGTATTAATCGAAAAACCTATTGCAATGAAAACTTCTGATGTAATAAAATTACAAAATTTAGAAAAAAAATATAAAAAATTAATAGTTGTTGGTCATCAACTACATTTTCACCCGGCAATTGTAGAGATGCATAATTTAGTTAACAAAGGTCAAATAGGAAGATTGAAATGGATTTATTCAAACAGATTAAATATGGGGAAAATAAGACCTAATGAAAACGTTTTGTGGTCATTTGCACCACACGATCTTTCATTAATTTTAAAATTTATAAAATCAGAAATAAGCAACCTATCTATCCAGGCATCAAGAATTTTAAATAATAAGATAGAAGACACAACTCTTTCTTTAATAGATTTCAAAAATGGACAAAAAGCTCATGTATTTGTATCCTGGATCCATCCTTTTAAAGAGCAAAGATTTGTAATTGTAGGAGATAAAGGATCTCTAGTATTTTCAGATAGTAAAAAATCAAACAAACTTGAGCTCTACAAAACAAAAATTAAAAAAGATGGATCAATCATATCTCACGCTGTAAAAAATATTAATTATAAAGAAAGAGAGCCACTCAAAGAACAAGCTATATATTTTATTAACTGTATTAAAAATGGAAAGGTTGTTATTAATAACTCTACGGATGCTCTAAAAGTAACTAAAATCTTGGAAGAGAGTTCTAAAATTATAAACAATAAAAAATAGATGAAAAAAATTGCCGTAATAGTACCCGCTTACAACGAAGAATTATTAATTGAAAAAACAATTAATTCAATACCCAAAGCAGTCGAAAAAATTGTAGTAATAAATGACTGTTCAAAAGATAGTACAAAAAGTATCGTCGAATCTTTGATGAATCAAAACAAAAAAGTTGAGTTGATAAACTTTGAAAAAAATTCTGGTGTTGGAGCTACTTTAATTGCCGGATATGAGTATTGCTATGAAAATAAATATGACATCGCTGTAGTGATGCCTGGAGATGCACAGGCTCTTCCTCAAGATTTTGATAACCTAATTGCGCCAGTACTGAGTGGTGATGCTGATTATTCGAAAGGTAATAGGCTTAATCATGAAAATGTTAAAGAAATCATGCCTCGCTACAGGTTTATTGGCAATACATTTTTAACAATATTAACTAAATTTGCATCTGGATATTTTCATATTATGGATCCTCAAATGGGGTATACGGCATTAAATGTAAATATCTTGAAAAAAATAAACATTAAAAACTTAATTAAGAGATATGGTTATCCGGGACAACTTCTTTTTTTGCTAAACATGGTAGATGCAAAAGTAATAGATGTTGATGTAACTCCACATTATGATATTGAAAAATCAGGAATCAAGTTAGTTACTTTTGTACCAAAACTCATGTTTTTACTTATAAAGTTATTTGTACAAAGAGTTACAAAAAAGCTATTAAAAGAAAAAATGAGCCCAGCAGGAATGAGCTATTTTTTTTGTTTCCTAATGTTCTTTGTATTTATCATATTTTTGGTAAGAGTTTTAACTTATTTCTTTGGATTTGGCTACATCCCTGATCTAACGTTCATGGCATTTTTAACGAGTATTATATTATTTTTTATTTTTTTCTTTTTTGGCGTTATGTTTGATTATCAAGAAAATCAGCACTTGCATTCAGATTTATGAAAGTTCCATTTATAGATTTCACCTTTGAACTTGAAGGAAATGAAAAAGCATATTCCGATTTGTTATTAGATCATATTTCTAATGGAGAGTTTATTGGTGGAAAAGCAGTTAAAGAATTTGAAGACAAACTTTCAAAATTTCTAAATATTGAAAATGTAATTTCAGTTGGTAATGGAACAGACGCATTGATTATTGCACTAGAGTCTTTGAATCTAGAAAAAAAAGAAGTAATTGTGCCAGCTTTTTCTTTCTTTGCTACCTCTGAAGCAATTGTTCAAGCTGGATTGATACCGAAATTTATAGACGTGTCACTTCAAGATTGCAATATCAACATAAAAGAAATTGAAAAAAACATTTCTAAGAAGACAGGGGCAATTCTCCCAGTCCATTTATTTGGAAAAAGTTGCGATATGACACCCATATTATCAATTGCTGAAGAGAATGATTTAAAAATTGTTGAAGACACCGCCCAGTCTTTTGGAACAATGTATGAACAAAAATATCTCGGGACCATTGGTGATGTAGGTTGTTTTTCCTTCTTTCCAACAAAGACTCTTGGAGCATATGGAGATGGTGGTGCAATTGTCACTAACGATAAAAAAATTGCTGAAAGAGCAAGGATGTTAAAAAACCATGGTGCAAGCAAAAAATATTTTAATGAAGTAATTGGATATAATTCAAGATTAGATTCAATTCAGGCATCTTTTCTAGATATGAAGCTAAAAAAAATTAATGAGTTAATTACTCTTAGAAAAGATGCTGGTATCTTTTATAACAAAATGTTAGAAGATAACGAAAATATAACTATAGTAAACAACCATGAATCTACATTTAATTATTATTCAATAATTATTAATCAAGGTTCAAGAGATGAGTTACAGACTTATTTAACTGAAGAAGGTATTTCAACATCTGTATATTATCCAAAAACACTACCATCTCTTCCAGCTCACAATATACAAGAAAGTTTTCCCAATGCAGAATATATATCAACAAAAATTATTTCACTTCCAATATTTCCTTCAATAAGCGAATCACAACAAATCTATGTAGTTGAAAAGTTAAATAATTACTTTTTATCTAAATTATGAAAACTTAAAATACCTATCAAATAGTTTGTTTTCAATTTTGACTTAAATACTCAAAAATATAAAAAGAGAATCCGTATCTCTGTGGTGTAATATGTAGGGAGAACAACTGTAAGCTATGAATATTCTTAAATTTTTAGATATTTCAAATATAATTAGAATTTCTTTTCGTAATGATATAAATGGATTGAGGGCGATAGCCGTTCTTTCTGTTGTTTTTTATCATGCTGATATTGATTTATTTAAAGGAGGTTGGCTTGGTGTTGATATATTTTTTGTAATATCTGGTTATTTAATTTCTAATATAATAATTTCAGAACTAAATGAGAGTAAATTTAGCTTTAAGATATTTTACTTAAGACGTATCAAAAGAATACTTCCAGCATTATTTTTTACACTTTTCATAACTATTCCTTTTGCGTTTTGGTTATTATCTCCTAAAGCAATGGATGAATATCTAGATTCATTAGTTGCTTCTTTATTCTTCTATGCAAATTACTACTTTATGAATTTGGAGTTCTATATTGCCGAATCTACAAAAGTTATGCCTTTTTTACATACATGGAGTTTGGCCATAGAAGAGCAGTATTATATTTTATTCCCATTATTTGCATTTTTTATTTTCAAAAGCTTAAAAAAGTACTTTTTTTTAATAATCAGTTTTTTTGTAGTTAGTTCAATCTACTTGAGTACTCTAAGTCAAGAAGTTACAAAATTTTATAAACTTGAATTTCGAATTTGGGAATTGCTTGTCGGAGTTTTAGTCATGATTCTTAGATCAAATGTAAAAGTCAATCACTTAGAAAAAATTGGTTTTCCAGTAATGCTTTTCCCAATACTTTATTTCGATGATTCATGGATAAACCATATTGAGCCAAAGTTAATTTCACTATTTGGTATTTCATTAATTATTTTTTCAAATACTGATAATACTGTACTGACTAAATTTCTAAACGTAAAAATATTTTCATTAATAGGTTTAAGTAGCTATTCGATTTATCTTTTACATCAACCTCTTTTTGCATTTATAAGAATTTTTAATTCAGATGTTCAACCTGTGATTAGTTTTGAAAACTTAAATTATTCTTTAAATCTACAAAAAAAATTATTAATAATTCTGATTTTATTATTTTTAGGTTATTTTCAGTACGTGTTTATTGAGAAAAAATTAACAAATACTAAATACATATATAGATTTTTACTAATTTGTTTAATATTTTCTTTACTCTTTATTTATTTTGGAAAAATTGGAAATGGTTACGATGATAGATTTACTTCAGATAATGAATTGGTTGTAAAAGCAATCAGTTACCAAAACGTTGAAAATTTTGATCTTATTGTAAATAATGAAGTCTGCCATAAAACATCATTGGAACAAAATGCAGACTTAAATTGTATAGTAAATAAGTTTTCAAATTTTAAAGAAATATTGGTAGTTGGTGATTCACATTCAAGATTACTATTGAAACCACTTAGTGAAACATTAGTTGATAATCCAATAAGATTTTTAACTGGAGATTCATGTATTTATTTTATAAATATTGTAAATACAGATTGTAAAAGATCTGATAAAGAAAAACTTAAAGACTATGTAGCAAAAATTGACAACAAGATAATTATTTTTATTGCAGATTTACAAGATAAAATTACTAATCCTCAAAAAAACGTACTTGAAAATGTTCCATTTACTATAAATGAGCTTGCTAAAAAAAATTATGTTTTAGTCATAACCCAGATACCTCCTTTCCCAGTAAATGTAAGCAATAGAATTTTAAATAATACCGAACTAAATGAAGTTAAATATCCTAGCTATGAATGGAATCAAAATGAAAAGAAATTACAACTTGATTCTATGTACAGAAGTTTAAATAGCAATAAGAAAATTTTTGTTGTCGACACATTTCAAATATTTTGCGAAGATATCCAAATAGGATATTGTGTTGGAGCAGAAGAAAATAATATTTTTATTTATGATGATAATCATCCATCTGATCAAGGAGCTCAATTAATAATTGAAGAGATCTATAAAATTGTCTCATTATTAAATAAATAAGTTTGTTATTAACTAAAAAAAATTTCTAAGATTCATAATCTTAATGAATTAAAATATTTGGTGATGAATAAAATATATAAAGTTCTAAAAAAGATTCTCCCAAATTATTTTTATATTTATTTACAAAATATTAAAAGATTATATGGATTACCTATAGAGATCAGAAGAATTGTAAATGATTTAAAACCAAATGATATTTGTATAGATTGTGGTGCTAATGTTGGAATTTACTCTCAACTTTTTGCAAAATATGGATCAAAAGTTTATTCATTCGAGCCTGATCCTGTACCGTTCAAAGAACTTTTTGTTAAATCGCAGAACTTTATAAACATTCATCCAATTATGGCTGCAGTTGGGACATCAAACAAAGAAGGTAAGCTGTATTTGGATAATAATTATAAATCTGACAAGCTTTTCTATTCAGAGCACAATTCATTAGTAAAAGAAAAAAACAATGTTGGGGATTCCTATATCAATGTAAAGATAATTGATATAGGAGAATGGTTAGAAAATCACGAAAAAATTAAATTCATGAAAATTGACATTGAAGGATATGAAATAGAATTATTAAGGTATTTAATTGAAAGTAATTCAATAGATAAGATTGAATATATTTTTCTTGAGACTCATGAAAAAAGAATAAAAGGCTTAAAGGAACAGATAATTGATTTAAAAGATAGAATTAAAGATCTTGGCATTGAAGATAAAATTTTTTGGAATTGGCCATAAATAATTTTATAAAAACAAGTTATAATTATTTTGGCTAGAGGGTCATCTATTTTTTAAATTAGGTTGACAGTTCAATTCTGTCAGTAGGCACTTTAATGAATGATAAATATTAATGAATGATAAATACAACGAAAAAGAACTAATTTCTTTCTGGAATAAATATTATAAAGACAAAAATAAAATTTTGCCTAGCTCTAATTTTGCTGAGTTTGTAGAGAAATATTTGAAAAAGGAAAAATTTTTAATAGATATTGGATGTGGTGATGGAAGAGATTCAGTTTTCTTTAGCAAGCATAACATATTCACTACAGGAGTAGATTTCAGCAATTTAGCGATCAAAAAAAATAAAGAGCTAAAAAATTCTTATCTTGAATTTGAACACCTTAATCTGAATGATATCAAGAATTACAAAAGAAATTTTGATTATGCATATTGTAGATTTTTATTTCATGCAATAAATGAGGATATTGAAGATAAGTTACTTCTTTGGTTAAAGGAAAATATAAAAGAAATGATATTTATAGAGACAAGAGTTGAAGAAGAGGCTACTGTCAATACTAAACAAGATCATTTTCGTAGATACTTTAAAGAAGAAGATTTTTTGAAAAAAATTTTAAATCTTGGATTTGAAATTTTATATTCAGAAACATCACATAATTTTTCAAAATACAAAAAATTATATAATGTTTCCGATCTAAATAATGATCCGTTACTTTTAAGAGCTGTAATTTCGTTGTAAACAAATAATCAAAAAAAATTTTACAAAAATAGTGTATGAATAGAACAAAAAATTAATTTATATTAATGTAGATTTATGATAATTATTACTGAACAGTTTCAGTATTTAGATCCTGGTACTGGCTCTTATCTTTATCAAATAATATTGGCAGCAGGTATTACAGTTGGGATCTATTTCAAAAATCTTAAATTATTTTTATCATCATTCATACTTAAAATAAAAAATAAATTTATCCAGACTGAAAAATAAGTCTTAATAAAATTTTTTAAACAGTACATTTCATTATTTGAAAAATAGCAAATGTAATTTTAATTAACCCTTCTCCAAAGACTTGAAGAAAAGTTTGGATCAATATATTTTTTGAATTCATTGATATTGGGGAAGCTACTATCAAACATTTTTTTTGACATTCTGGAATCTTTTCCTGGATACAATGCTCCACCTTGTTCTAATACAATATCGTCTAATCTATTAAAGAAATCTAGTGTCTTTTGACCTTTATTTTCAAAATCAAGTGCCATTGTTATTCCTCTTCTTGGGAAAGACATCATACCTAATGATTCGATTCCTCCAAATGTTTTTAAAACTCCTAATGCCGGAATTCGTCCATAGGCATTGATCTCTTTAAGTATATTTTTGATACCCTCAATCCCATTATCCAATGGAATTACAAATTGATACTGAAAAAATCCTTTCGGTCCGTATGCCTTACCCCAATTTTTGATTAAATCTAAAGGAAAGAAAAAAGATTTGTAATGTTGGTACTTTTCATTTTCTTTCTTGTTTAATGCAAAATAAGTTTGATTGATTATTTTTTTGGAAAAATTGTTAACAACAGAAATAGGAGGGCGGAAAGGTAATGGAATTGAAATTTCTTTTTTATCTTCATTTCTTAATTGTTTTTTTGCGTGATTGCCAGAATGAAAAATTCCTCTTAAACCTGCTTTGTTATCAGTATGACAATCAACCCAGCTAACTGTGTAGTCAAATTTTTTTTCAAATTCTTGATTAATGTCCCAATATTCTGATAACGAGTTGTATCTTACTGTTTGACTTTCGATATATTGACTTTCAATTCTTTGCAATCGTATTTCCGCAGAGATAATGATTCCAGTAAGCCCCATTCCACCTATTGTTGCTCGGAAGTAATCTGGATTCTCATTGATACTGCAATTAATAATATCTCCATTAGATCTTAACAATTGTAAATTTTCTACATAATTACCAAAACTACCAAATTTATGATGATTCTTCCCGTGAATATCATTTGCTATTGCTCCACCTATTGTGACATATTTGGTTCCAGGTACAACAGGTAAAAACCAACCATTTGGGGAAATTTTTTCTAATATTTCTTTTATTGAAACTCCACCTTGGATTTTTATAGATCCTTTTTCAGTATCCATATTCAGTATTTGATTTAGACTTCTTGTAAGAATAATTTGACCATTTTCATTTAAACATACGTCTCCGTAGCTTCTTCCAAGACCATGAGCGAGGTTGTTGTAATTTTCAAAATTTAATTTTTCTAACTTATCAATAGATTCAACACTATTATGAGTCACTTTCGGATAATTATTCCAAGAATTAATTTTTACCACAAATACATTGTACTTTTAAAACAAGTTTTATTATTATCTATTTTTTTTATAAACTTTGTTTAATGATACTTTTTCTATAAAATCAAGAATGCTAACAGGGAAGATCATTATAAAGATTGCCATTAATTTCAATCCCAATGTTGGATACACAATCCCTTTTTTATCTACTGAGTTAATAAGCAATTTAGCAGCAGATATCTTGTCTAACGTAAATGGTGGATCAAAATGTTTTTCTGACATTTTTGTTCTTATTTTGCCAAATTTTAAAAATAAAGCATCTATATCTAATTCACTTATTTCTTTTTCTAATCTGTGCTTTGCAATACCATAGATAAAATTTTTTTCACGAGGTTTTATTGATGCAACAGAAGAAATATAAATATATTTTGCTCTTAAGTTATGATTCTTTATTTGTTTTGTGAGTAAAAGTGGAATTTGATAATTCACATTAAACGTTTCAAATATCTCTTTTTGTGATGGCGAAAAATAAGGTCTATTTTCTTTTAAATACCCATTAAAAAAAATGATGTAAGGGTTTATAAAATTACTTATAAACTCAACAATTTTTTCTTGTTCAACAATATAGTTATTAATTAAGAGATCTGGGTTAGAATCTTTTTTTGAAGATATTTTATGTATTTTAAAATCATTTTTTATTTCTTTATGAAATTCGATCGCTAATTCAGAAGATGATCCAACTAAAATTATATTTTTTGACAAAATTTTAAACCTTTTTAAACATTGGATACATATTAATTAGAAGTAAAAATAAATAAACAGGACAGAAACAAAAGAAATTAACAACATTAAAATTCTGTCATTAAAGAGCCCAATAACAAAATCTTCAAGTCCTCCTTTTGACGAATTTTTTATCAACCGGACTGTAATCACTAAAAATAGAAGAACAAATCCAATCATTGAGATCAACTTGTTTGTTGAAAAGTTGTCCGATAATGATGCTCCCCATAGTACCAAGCATATATTCACTAAAATTCCTAAAAAGTTTAAAATATTCAAGAAGGAAAATTTTTTGTTTTGCCTTAATAATGTTTGTTGAAATAGATTATGATTTGGAATCTTTTTATTTATAATTGAGTTCTTTTTTAAATAAACAATAAACATCGACATAAAAAATGTAAATGAATAAAGATAAATTGTAATATCTACATCACTTGAGACTCCTCCAATAAATAATCGAAGTAAAAAAAGAGTAGATATAACTATTGAGTCTATAAAGTTAATAAACTTTAGAAATTTTGTATATAAAAGAGCGAGACATAAATAAATTAAGAATAAGAAAACAATTTCAACATCATAATATAAATAGGTAGTTGTTGTAGTGGTTATAAAAAGAAATAATGAAACAATTATCCCTTGAAATTTGGATATATCACCAGAAGCCATAGGTCTATTCTTTTTTTCAGGATGATTTTTATCCAAACTGATATCACTCAAGTCATTTAAAACATAATTACCTGAGACAAACAAAGAAAAAATAAAAAATAATTTAATTGAACTTACTAATTTTTCGTAATCAAAAGTATCAGACAAAATAATTGGAACAATTATTAATAAATTTTTTAACCATTGCCAAATTCTTAATAGCTTTAAATATGAATTTAGTTTATAACTTAATGTAATCATCGACTTTAGTAATATTATTTTTCTTTCTTGATAAAAGAGTATAAATTAGGAATATATAAATTAAGAAGTTAAATTTGTTGAATCTAAACAAATAAACCAAGTTGATTTCTTGTACGCAACATTGAGGAACTCTCCATAGTGTTGCATATAGAGTTAATAATATAGTGTTTGTTATGTTTAGATTCCAAATTGACTTTTTGGTACTATTTATAAAATATATAGATGTAAGCGTAAATATTAATATATGAAGCCACCTCCCCCAGTCTATTGCAATTAAAAATAGGGGAGCCATAGAGACTAAAGTTAGTATTAATAGTTTATAATTTTTCTTAATCCAAGATCGAAAATAAAATGGTATAAGTCCAAATATTAGATAAACGCCATAAACTAAGACATAATCACTATCTTCAAATACTCTGTTAATTGAAGAATCTAAAGAGTTAAAACTATCCTGACCTAAATAATATGCCTTTGTACAGTCAAGTTCATTAATTTTCAAATAGATATCAGTACAAAGGGAGTCGATTATTTCAGAAGTAGTTGGGTAAAAAAGATAAACCATTAGAAAGATTGATGAGATTATTAGTAACATAATAATTATTTTCCAATCAACTTTAATCGTTTTTGTAATAGATAATATGAAAACCATTGAAGTCACAAATAAGTTCACTTCATGTGATAAGACACTGACAGAAAATAAACTACATATCAAAATAAACGAACCATAATTTAATTTTTTATAAGTTGAGCGTAAAATTAAAAGTAAACAGATTAAACCTAGCAATTCTTTATTTCCGACTCCTTTAGATACATTAAAAACAGAAAAAAGTAAATATAAAGGTGAAAATAAAAGAAATAACGAATACAAATTTTTATTATTTTCTTGATATATTTTTAAACTCAAAAAAATAACTGTGAAGTGGAGTAAAAATATAATTGTGGGAATAAGAGTGTAGGCTATAAATTCTAAGTCATTAGAAATAGAAAGTAATATTGTTCCTGCTAAACCTCGTCTTATATAACCATAGTTATAATTTATAAGCCAATCTGCGATGTTGTTGAGATATGTTTGAGAAAAGAAAATATATAAGGATCTTATACCAAATACGATTGATACGAAAACAATTGTTTTATTACTAATATTTTGAAAAATTCCTTGAATTGAATACAATTTTTCCTTTAAATAGTTATTATCTGAATGCCTAAGGAATATAAGATACAAGATAAAAATTTCAACAAAAATAATTTCATAACTATAAAGATATTTAAATTCTCTAGAAATAAAATCAACACTGAAAAGATAATATGTTGTCAGGTTGTAGAAAGTTAAAATGATTACGAATAAACTTTTTTTCAAAATTAAGAAATTTATAAAAAAGATAAAGATAATTACTAAACCTATATTTTTTATAACTTGAAATAATAAACTATCTCCGTAGATATAAACTTTAACCGTTGGCCAACCATCTTCAATCATTTGTATTTTGTTGATACATTTCAAGCTTTCAACATCCCTTAGAAAGTTTGTATGATATTTATAAACTTGATATATTTTGTCAGTTTCTTCAAAGTCGTAAAATTCTATTTGATTTAATGAATATTTACATGAATCTGAATCAGAAAAACTTTTGTAGTCTAAATCAACAGTTTCATTATCGACTATTAAGTTTGCAAAAAGGAGGTAACTAATTGTAAACAATACTGTAAAAAACAAAAAAATAAATTTTTTATTGATCTTTAGCATCAAAGACTATTGAAAAAGAAAATCACTATGTATTTTTCCTATATTTTCAAATTTGAAAAATTTTGAATCTTCAAATGCAAAATTTCTCATATTTTCTTTTTCATCCTTTTTCATCTCAGTATATCTAATTAATTTTTCATACATGCTTTCAATATTTCCTGAATCAAATACAAGCGAGTTCTTGTAATTACAATATTTTACAAATCCAATACTGTCACTTACAATACATATATTCCTTTGTGACATAGCTTCAATTAAAGTTAATGGACCCCCTTCTAGTCTTTTGTTTGAAATAATTGAGGGTACAAAAGTAAGGCTTGCATTCTTGTAAAATTTTAGTTTTTCATCAAAATTCTTAAAACCATGAAAAACAATATAATTTTCAAGACCAAGTTTCTGAACTTCTTTTTTTAAAAAATTTTCATCAACGCCAGTTCCTAGTATATCTAATTTGAAGTTATTACCTTCATCCCTAAATTTTTTTAAACATCTTAGTAATAAGTCAACGCCTTTGTAATCTACGAGACGACCAATGTAAAGAAAATGATTATCATTTTTATATTCAAGATTCTTTTTTTCAAAGAATTTATTTTGTATTCCCATAGGAATGACTTTATATTTATCATTTATGTAATCTAATTTACAATTATTTTTTATTTGATTAAGTGTAACTTCGCTATTAGCAGTGAATTTATAAGTATTTTTCAGTACAAAATTTATAAGTATTTTGTTTAATAATTTTATATTATTTAGTAGCAAGACCTCAGCACCATGTGTTGTAAAAACCAATTTAATTTTAAGAATTTTACAAACTAGTGCACTTACTATTGCTTGTGGCAAAAACCAGTGTGCGTAAATATAATCAGGTTTAAATTTTAATGAAGTAAAAAAGAGATTTATAAATTGGCTAATAATAAGAATCAATAGCTTCAATATATTAATTTTGTTTTTTTGCAGAGAAGGTAAAATTCCATTTTCATGAAAAATTTGTAATTTATTTGGCCAAAAGTATCTATACTTTTTTACCTTTATGCCATTAAATAATATCTCTTTATGTTTTTCAGTACTCATAGGTTTCAAAACTAGGAATTCAAAATTTTTATCAGATTTTAAAATGCTATAAATTAAATTGTTTATTACGTCAGTAACCTTATCTTCATGGTTTTCTTTATACGTTGATGTGTTTACTAATACTTTTACTTTTTGATTCATTGATTTTGAATATACATGTGATTATATATAAATTTTCATACTTTTTTGTTTTTAAGG
>MDSZ01106380.1_pt1 | contig 13515 bp, 13 predicted proteins | sample 811201 | NCBI WGS metagenome assembly MDSZ01 (sample SAMN05326647, study PRJNA326480) | marine metagenome | isolation source: seawater | place: Indian Ocean: North | collected 2010
CTTTAGGTGAAAAAATTAAAGGTTCTAAAAATAAAGTATATGTTTTGATTAGTGATGGAGAGTTAAATGAAGGTACAACTTGGGAGTCATTATTATTTGCTTCGTTTCACAAATTAGATAATTTATATGTGATTATTGATTATAATAAAATCCAAAGTTTAGACTTTGTAAAAAATGTATTAAAAATTGAACCTTTAAGAAAAAAATTAAACTCTTTCAATTGTAACGTAAAATCTATTGATGGTCATGATACAAATAGAATTTTTCAATCACTTAAAATAAATTACAATAAAAAGCCACATCTTATAATTGCAAATACTATTAAGGGTAAAGGTGTAGATTTTATGGAAAATACTGTCTTATGGCATTATAAATCGCCAAATAAATTACAGCTAGAGGAAGCTTTAAATCAGTTAAAATGAAAAAAATCTTTATCAAAGAATTAATTAAAGCACGGAGTAAAAATAAAAATATTTTGTTAGTTGTTAACGATTTAGGTTATGGAATGGTTGAGCCTTTTGTAAAACAATTTCCTAAAAGTATTTATAATGCTGGTGTATCAGAGCAAAGTATGATGGGTTATGCTGCTGGACTTGCTGCATGTGGAAATCATGTTTTTGTTTATTCCATTGGAAATTTTAATACATTTAGATGTGCTGAACAAATTAGAAATGATGTAGATTATCATAATCTTCCAGTAACAATTGTGTCTGCTGGAGCTGGTGTTGGTTATGGAAGTTTAGGATATACACATCATGCAATACAAGATTATTCATTGATAAGAAGTTTTCCTAATATGACCATAGCTTCACCTGGGGATTTGATGGAATTGAGATCTTGTATGGACTTTTTAGTAAATAATCCACAACCTTCTTATTTAAGATTGGAAAAAAGTTCTGAATTTGCAATTCACTCAAGAAAACCAAAATTATATCCTGGTAAATGGATTAAGGTTTTTGAAAATAAAAAAACTGATAGAAAAAAAGAAATTTATCTCTCAACAGGTTCGGTTTTAGAATATACTTTAAATTCTTTTAAAAAAGGAACTTTTAAAAAAAAAACGCTATATTCAGTCCCTTTGTGGGGCATGAAATCAAAAAAATCTCAATCAAAAAAAATTAAAAAATTTAAAAAAATTGTTGTAATTGAAGATCATTTAAAAGACGGTGGTTTCCAATCATGGTTAAATGAGTCTAATAAAGAATCAAAGATAATTTCTAAATCACTAAGCTCTAAGATTATAGAGAAAGTCGGATCACAATCATTTTTAATGAAATTTTTAAAGTAATTTATTTTTTATTAAATGAAAAAAAAAAGTATTTTAATTATAGGAAGTAGTGGTTTTTTTGGGCAATCAATATTTGATTTTTTAGTTCGAAGCAAACAAATCAAAAAAAAAATTAATAAAATAATTCTGCTATCGAGATCAAAAAAAAATAAGATTTCAAATTTAGCAAGAAAAAGTTATAAAGTATTATCAATTCAAAAAGATATCTCAAAAGTCAAAACATTACCTTATGCTGACTATGTAATTTATTGTGTAATATCAAAAAATTTAAATAAAGATGTTAAGGCGGTTGCTAATTATACTAAATTAGCTAAGAAATATCATAATAAAAGCTCCATTCTATACACTAGTTCTGGTGCAATTTATGGTAATCAATCCATTAGTGTTAAAAACATGAGCGAGAAAAGAGTTCCAAATCCTTCAGACCATAAATCTGAAAGTCGGAAAAAGTATGCAATTACTAAATACAAAAATGAGAAATTATTTAAGGAATTGGCTAAAGAAAATATAAGAGTATCTATTGCTAGATGCTTTGCTTTTGTAGGAACAAATTTACCTTTAGGTAAAAATTTTGTGGTTGGAAACTTCATTAAAAATATTATAAATAATCAATCTTTGGTTATAAAGTCAGATAAAAAAGTTTTAAGATCGTACATGTTTGCTGACGATTTGGTATTTTGTCTTTTAAAGTTGATCTTTTCTAAAAAAAGAAATTTAAAAATTTTTAATATCGGTTCTGAGGACAAAATTGACATAAGAAAATTAGCCCTTAGGCTTGCAAAAAAATACGATTTAAAACTACATACAAAAAAAATTAAAGATAAAAAAAATTATGATATATACATTCCTAATATTACTAAATTTAGAAAAGAATTTAAGTACAAGAAAGTGTTAGATAGTTATAAAGCAGTCATAAAGACAATAAAATTGATGTTAAATAATGAGCCAAAATAATTCAAATGTTGGAATAGTTGTTCTAAGTTGGAATGATCCCAAAAACACAATCGAGTTAGTTGATAGTATTTTTGAGAGTGATTATCAGAATTTTGATGTAGTTATTGTTGACAATAATTCCATTCAAGAAAAATTTGATACCACTTTAAATGATTTAAGAAAAAAAAATTATAATTTTCAATTAATAACTGGGAATGAGAAATTTAATTTAAACCAGATTTATAAAAAAAAGGTTTTTGTTATACGAAGTACAGAAGTCGCAAATTACATGTTCGCAGAAAATGTAGGAGTTTCAAGAGGATATAATAAGGGTATTAATTTTGTTATTAAAAATAATTATGATTATGTTGTTAAATTAGATTGTGATTTTATAATTTCAAAAAATTTAATCTCAGGACTGATTAAAACTTTTGATGAAAGAGACAATGTAATAGCAGTTTCCCCTAAAGTTTATTATTATAAAAATAATAAAACCAAAATCATATGGTGGAAAGGTGTTAATTTTAGTAAAAATTATTTTAGATTCCAACGAACAGGAAAAGGAGCTAACAGAAAAGAGATAGATAATGGGCAATTTAGTGGTGTGACAGAGTCTGAGGGGATTTGTGGTTGCTGTGTAATGATAAAAAAGAGAGGATTTATCGAAAAAGGCATGTTGGATAATGACTTTTTTTTCGGACCAGAGGATATTGAACATGCATTTCGTCTAAGAAAAATTGGTTTATTATTAGTAAATCTTGATTATCACGCTTATCATAAAGTTTCTCAAAGTATTTTTATTTCTGGAGTAAAAAAAAGAATATATTTTGAAACAATTGGCTGGTTAACATTAATAAATAAAGTATGTAATTATAAAGATAGAATAATTGGGTATATATATTTTTTAATTCGTGGAATTTCTCATTTTATAAGATATTTAGTTTCTGAAAATAAAGATGCGCACTTAGGTTTTGTTCTTGGTTTAAAAGATTTTTTTAGAAAAAAATTATAATGTTAGTTTCGGTTATAATTCCTTATTATCGAGATGAAAAAAATATACATGAATCAGTAAACTCGGCACTAAATCAGAATTATAATAAAATTGAAGTTATTATTATAGATGATGAAAATTCAAAAAATTCAAAAAAAATATTATCTAAATTTAAACATAAAAAAATAAAAATTTTTAAAACTTATAAAAATTCAGGAGTGGCAAAAGCTAGAAATTTAGGAATTAAAAAATCAAAAGGTGAACTTGTTGCATTTTTAGATAGTGATGATAAATGGAAAAAAAATAAAATTCTTCAACAAGTCAAAATAATAAAGTACAAAAATGTTGATTTTTCTTACACTAGTTACGAAGCTATTAAAAATAATAGAGTAATATATAAAGTAAAAATTCCAGACAAATTAACTTACAAAAATTTATTATACTCAAATCCGATATGTTGTTCATCTGTAATTATTAAAAAAAAGATTTTATTGAAAAATAATTTCAGAAAATTAAAAACCAAAGAGGATTACGAGTTATGGTTGAGATTAGCTAAAAAAAATTTTTTATTTTCTGGTATTAAAAAAATACTCACATCATATAGAGTAAGAGAAAATTCACTTTCAAATAATCATTTTAATAAAATAAAAAACGCTTTTTTGATTTATTATCAATTTAATCATTTCAATTTTATAAAAACTCTATTATTGATTTTAACATTATATTTTAATGCTTTTAAAAAAAAATATGTTAATTAAAACTAAGATTTCAATATCTTTACAATAAAAATTAATATTATATACATTTAAACATATATCCCATGAAAAATAACCTTAAAAATTTTAAATCATTTTTTTATTCATATGTAGATTTATTAAATGAAAAAATAAATAAATTATCTTTAGAAGATCTTTTTAAGGCAGTAAAAATTATTGAAAGCACAATAAAAAAAAAAAAATATATTTATGTATGTGGCAATGGAGGATCTGCAGCAATTGCAGATCATTATATTTGTGATTTTTTTAAACAACTTTCAAAATATACAAATTTAAAAGCAATGATAAGAAGCTTGAATTCAGATAAATATTTGATTTCTGCAATATCTAATGACATTCATTATCACGATATATTTTCTATACAGGCTGAAAGATATTTTAAATCAGGTGATATATTAATTTTAATTAGTTCTTCAGGAAATTCTGCGAACATAAAAAAAGTTTTAAATTACTGTAAAAAAAATAAAATTAAAACCATTGGATTTTCAAATTTTTCAGGTGGATATCTAAACAAACATGCTGACATATCAATACACAGTCCTATAAATAATTACGGAGTAGGAGAGGATATTAATCATATTTTGATGCACTTAATGATGCAGTTTATTGCAAAATCTAATTTGAAAAAAAAATATAATAAACTTATACTTTAAATTCTAAATAATTTTAAAAAAAATTGATATTTAAACATGATTCTTATTACTGGCTGCGCCGGTTTCATTGGTTTTCATTTAGCTGATAGATATTTAAAATTGGGAAAAAAAATATTGGGGATCGATAATTTAAATAATTATTATTCAGTCAAATTAAAAAAAAAGAGACTTAACATATTAAAAAAAAATAAAAATTTTAAATTCATTAAATTTGATCTAAAGAAAGGTGAAAAATTAAATAAAATTTTAAAAAATTATAAAATTGAAAATATTATTCATTTGGCAGCCCAACCAGGAGTAAGAATTTCATTGAAAAAGCCACTCAATACTCTTAATGAAAATTTAATTTCATTTATAAATATTCTAGAAATTGGTAGAAAAAAAAACATAAAAAAATTTATTTATGCCTCTTCAAGTTCCGTTTATGGTGAAACAAAAATTTATCCATTTAATGAAAATGATAATAAAAATATTCCTATATCTATTTATGGTGCAACTAAACTATCAAATGAAATAATCGCACAATCTTATTCTAGAAATTTTAAAATCAAATGTTTTGGCTTAAGATTTTTTACTGTATATGGGCCATACGGAAGGCCTGACATGGCATATTTTAGCTTTATAGAAAAATTGAAGAATAATAAAAAAATTGATGTTTTCAATCAAGGAATAATGCAGAGGGATTTCACATATATAGATGATGTTGTTCAAGGAATAGTCAATATCTCAAAAATAAAAAATAATTCTAACCATTTAATATTAAACATAGGAAAAGGAAAACCAGATAAATTGATGGATATGATAAATAATATTCAAAAAAATTATGAAAAAAAATTTAAAATAAACTTCACAAAAAATATTCCACAAGGGGATATTAAAAAAACATTTTCAAACACAGGTAAAGCTAAAAAACTAATTAATTGGAAACCTAAAACTAACCTCGAAGAAGGACTTAAAAAATTTGTTAGTTGGTATAAAGATGAATATGGTATTAAATAATATTAAGTTATCAAAGAATCTTATAGAAATATTATTTGTTTTTTTCCCAATTGCTTTATTATTTAGTAATATTATATCTGAGTTAATTCTTTTTATATTTATAATAACTTATTTAGTACTATCAAAAATTGATAAGATTATTAAAAATTTAAAAGAACCTATAATTCTTTTTTTATTGTTTTTTTGGGCATATTTATTATTAAATTATTTTATAAACCTTGATAAAAGTCCAAGTTTAGAAAGAACTATTTTTTTTGTTAGGTTTCCGTTGTTGATATTAGCAATTTCATTTTTTGTAAACAGTTTGGAAATAAATTTAAGGAAAATTTTTATTTTTTGGTTGATCATTATGTTAGTAGTATGCTTTGATTTATTTGTTCAAAAATTTACTTTATCAAATATTTTTGGTTATAAAGCGGTACCAGCAGGAGCCTATGTATATAGATTAGGTGGATTTATGGATCAAGAATTAAAAATTTCAAATTTTATATTTCATATTGGTTCTTTAACATTTGTATATTTTTTTTCTAAAACAATAAATGAGAATAATAAATTAAGTTTTTTAAATTTTATTTTTTTAATTTTATTAATTGTCTCTATTTTTTTTACCGCAGAAAGATCAAATTTTTTGACTATTATTTCTTTTACTATTTTATTTATTTTTATTTTAAGTTTTAAGAAAATAAAAGTCTCATTAAGTTTATTTTTAATATTGTTGTTATTATTCTTATCAACTCTCAAAAATGATGACAGTCTGTCTTTAAGGATGACAAATCAATTAATAGAAAAAATTAAATTACTTAAATATGAACCAGGAAAAAATTATTTAAATAAAAGTTCACATTATTTTACCCACGCCTCAGTTGCTTACCAAATTTATAAAAATAATAAACTTTTTGGAGTAGGTACAAAAAATTTTAGAAATTTTTGTGATAATAGTAATTTTGATAAAGATATTCATCCAGCTTGGCAAAAAATGAAATGTTCAACACATCCTCATAATTTTTATTTTGAAATGCTTGCTGAATTAGGAATTATAGGTTTAATAATTTTACTTGGTTTTTTTATTTTTTCATTATCCAAGTTTTTTAATAGTTATTTAAAGAATAAAGATTATTTTTTAATACTTAATTTTTTAATTATTTTGGTTTACTTCATTCCAATTTTGCCTAGAGGAAGCTTTTTTACTAATTGGAACGCTATAATATTTTGGACTATTTTTAGTTTTGCATTTGCAAAGTATAAAGAATTACAAAAAATTAAATGATTAAAGGTTTTTTCTTTGACAGAGATGGTGTCTTAATAAAAAATTATGGTTATTTTTGTAATAAGGAAAAAATTAAGTGGCTTAAAGGATCTTTTGATGCAATTAAAAAATTAAATTTAAATAAAATTAAGATAATTGTAGTAACTAATCAATCAGGAATAGCAAGAGGTTATTTTAGTGAAAAAAATTTAAATGAATTTCATAAATCAATGAAACAACAACTTAAAAAAAAAAAAGCAAAAATTGATAAATTTTATTATTGTCCATTTCATCCAAAGGGTATTATAAAAAAATATTCAAAAAAAAGTAATTTAAGAAAACCCAACAATGGTATGATTTTAAAAGCAATGAAAAAATATAATCTTAAACCAAGTGAATGTTTTATGATTGGAGACAAGAAAAGTGATTATATGTGTGCAAAAAAAAGTAAAATTAAATTTGAATATAAAAAAAATTTATCACTTTATGATCAAGTAAACAAAATATTAAAAAATTATGCTTTATAGTTTTGGCATTTTAATAATTTGTTTCATTTACCTATACTTTTTAAATTATATATTAATAAAAAATAATTTCTGTTTGGATACAATATTAATTCATGAGAAACATAAAATTCTTCTTCAATTGAATCAAAAAACACCTTTATCAGGAAGTATTTATTTTATACCAATTTTTTTTCTATTAATTTTTTTTCAAGATCAATATTTTTTTTTAGCTTGTTTATTATTTTTGTGTATTGGATTGTTGTCTGATTTGAAAATTATAGACTCACCTTCTTTAAGATTATTTTTTCAATTTATTATTGTGTTTTTATATCTTTTCTTAAATCAAGATTTAAATATTGATACAAGAATAGGTTTTCTTAATGAAATAATAAATCATGAATATTTAAGATTAATTACAATTACTTTCTTTTTTTTAGTTTTAATAAACGGATATAACTTTATTGATGGTGTTAATACCTTAGCTTCATTAAATTTTTTAATAGTTTTAATTTTTTTATATTTGTTATCAAATGATTTTGGTTTTATTGAATATAAAAATTTAATTAAATTTTTAATACTTCCAATAATTATTTTTGTTTTTTTTAATTTTTTTGGTAAAAATTTTCTAGGTGATGGAGCAGTATATGGTTTAAGTTTTTTTATAGCTGTAATTATAATTGAAATATCAATGTTAAATGAAAAAATTTCACCTTATTTTATAGCTAATTTGTTATTATACCCTGCTTTTGAAAATTTATTCAGCATAATAAGAAGGGTTTCATTAAATAAAAAAAATTATTTGGCTGATAACAATCATCTTCATCAACTTTTATTTAAGTATTTAAAAAAAAAAAATATAATTAATAAAAAATTTTTATTAAGCTCACTCACTGGTATTATAATTAATTTATATTTTTTAATTATTTATTTTATTGGGTATTTAAATTATTCTGATACAAAACATCAAATATTTTTAATTGTATTTAGTATTTTAAGTTATTTGACAATATATTTTTTCTTAAGAAATAAATCAAATGACTAAAATTTTTATTTTTATACTATTCTTTTTTCTAACTTTACTATCAACTATTGGTTACGGATTGTTTTTTCAAAGAGTATGCTTTTATAAAAATAAAAATAATTATAAAAATAATACACTGTATTTAGGATTTTATGGATTATTTCTAATTACCTTCATCTCTTTAATAACCAGTTTATTCATCTCACATAGCTATAGTCACAATATCATTTTGCATACAATTGGATTGTTATTTTTATTTTCATTTAAAATAGAAAATAAAAAGAAATATTTAAAAGATATATTTATTATTTCAACATTAGCTTTTTCAGCCCTTTTGATTTCTAAAGGGCATGATGATCTTTCATATTATCATTTGTCATTTACAAAATATCTCACAGAACAAAAAATTATTTTTGGAATGGGTCATTTGAACCATGGTTATAATCTTTTATCATCTTTATTTTTTCTTAACTCAACTTTTTATCTACCTTTTATAGACTATTATTCTTTTCATTATGCTGTTTTATTTTTTTTAATTTTTTTCAATTATTTTCTAATCAAAGAAATATATTCAGTAAAAAATCATGAAATAATTAGATATTTGTATATTTTTGCTTTTGCATATTTTAACTTATCGTTCAATAGAATTGCAGAATATGGTACAGATAAAACTGGTCAATTATTAATTGTAATTTTAATAATAAAATTATTTCAAATAATTTTTTTTGATAATAAAAAAACAAAAATAAATGAAATTTTATATTTAATTCCTTTACTTGCTTATTGCATAAGTTTAAAAACTTATTTTTTGCCTTATGTGTTACTTTCTTTAGCTATTTTTTTTATAAATCGTAATTACACATCTAATTTGAAGATGATATTTTTTTCCAATTCAGTTTTTGCATTTTTTTTATGTCTTATTTTTTATTTTTTTCATCATTTTGTTTCAACAGGTTGTTTTATTTCGCCATTATCTTTTACTTGTTTTGGAGAAAATGTTTCTTGGGGTAGAAAAGTTTTACATATCGAAGGTTTATCTCTTTGGCTAGAGCAGTGGGCAAAAGCAGCCGCAGGACCTAATTTTAGAGTAGAAAATATGATGGAATATATAAAGGGTTTTAATTGGATAAGTAATTGGATAGAAAAATATTTTTTAGAAAAATTTTTAGATCAATTAGCAATATTATTTGTAAGTTTTATATTTATTTTTATTTTTTTTAAACAATTCAAATTAAATAAAATTAAAATTAATTTTAAAATACAAGTTTTATTTTATTATTTAATTCTTTTAATAATTTTTTTTATTTGGCTCTTAAATCATCCAACTTTAAGATATGGAGGATATTCAGTAGTATTTTTAATTATATCATTTCCGGTAACATTGTTATTTTATTATTTTTCAAACAAAAAAATTTATGAAAAGAACATTAAATATTTTATTCTTTTGATAATAATTTTATTTAATACTAAAAATTTTGTAAGAATTAATAATGAATTAAATAGAGAAGATATATATAAATATATAAACTTTCCTTTTTTTACAATTATAGAAAAAAATTATAAAGAAAATAAATTTGATGCAGGACTATCAATCTATTCAGCGCATCATTGTTGGGCAACACCGACGCCATGTGGACAAGTAGACAACACAATTTATGTTCAAAAGAAATATGGTTACTTTTTTATTACAAAGTTAAAAAATTAGTTTTAATTAGTAAAACTATCTAAAAAATTTTAAAACAATTGAAGTAATAAACCTATCAATTAAATTTAATTTACCTGATAATTGATGGGTTAGTTTATGTTGCTCCATTCTTCTTTGCCAGTATATTTTTTTTAATTTATTAGAAAAAGTTCTATCTAAATTATTAATATTTTCTACTTTCGTTGTTAGGATATTTTTTATATTTTTGAATTTTTTTTTAAAAAAAAAGTATAATATAATTTGTACATCAATTGCCAAATATTTCCATTGATAAGGATTGTGATTACAATAAAATTCTTTTAATAAATTTCCATTTACAACAATTGAACTTGTATTGATATTTTCTGGCCAATTATTCATCAAATTTTTATATATGAAATTTTTTTTGTAAAATTTCTTACTTGTATTAGACTTGTATTTTTGAATTTGAATTTCATGATTATGAAGGTATATTTTATTCTTATCTAAACTTAATTTATTTATCTCATTTATTTTATTGTTTCTAAATAAATCATCTCCATCTAATAGTAATACCCACTCATTTTTTATGAATTTAAGAGCTTTTTGAATTTTAAATAATTGATCTTGTGTAGGATATTTTTTTTTAACAAATACCTTAAAAAATATAACGTTTTTATATTTTTCGAATTTATTTAATAAAAATTTTTCATTGTTTAAGTTTGTATAAATAACAATTATCTTTATTTTATTTGTATTAAAACCTTTAAGGCAAGACCATATCGTATTGGCTATAGATTTTTCTTTGTTTTCTGCTGTTATTAAAGTGATATATTTATTATTATACAATTTATATATTTTGTTTATTAAATATTTTCACCATAATTTATAAAAATTAAAATGCAAGATTTGACTTTAATAATTCCAGCAAAATTTGAAAGTGAGTCATTGCCTATATTTTTAAATGAAATATCTAATCTTAATTGCAAAAAATTAGTTATACTTGAAAAGACTGATAATTTAACAATAGACTCAATTAAAACTTTTTCAGAGGTAGAAATATTATATCAAAATAAAAAAGGCTATGGAGCTGCTTTAATCGAAGGTATTAAAAATACTAAAACTGATTTTTTTTGTATAATTAATGCTGATGGTTCAATGAATCCTGTATATATTTTTGATATGTTGAAAAAAACCAAAGAAAATAATCTAGATTTTTTATTTGCAAGCCGTTATGAAAAAAATCATGCTGGTAGTGATGATGATAATTTAATTACTTTAGTTGGAAATTTTATTTTTACAAAAATTGGAAATATTTTTTTTTCTCTTAATATTACAGATATTTTATTCACATATGTTTTGGGTAAAACGAGATCATTTAATGATTTAAAATTACAATCAAATGATTTTACGCTTTGTGTAGAATTTCCAATAAAAGCAAATAGGAACAATTATAAACTAGGCACCATAAGTTCTTTTGAACGTAACCGTATTGGTGGAAAGAAAAAAGTTAATGCTTTTAAGGATGGACTACTAATTTTATTAAAAATGATTAAAATGTTTTTTGTTAGATGAAAAAAAAAAGTGCATTAATTTTTGGTATTACAGGTCAAGATGGTTCATATTTAGCTGAATTTTTATTAGATAAAGGATATCTAGTTCATGGAGTCAAAAGAAGATCTTCATCATTTAATACTGGAAGAATTGATCACATTTATCAAGATCCTTATCAAAAAAAAAGAAATTTTTTCTTACATTATGGTGATATTACAGACGCAATATCTGTTTCATCAATAATTAAAAAAGTTCAACCAACCGAAATTTATAATCTAGCAGCACAATCACATGTGGCAGTATCTTTTGAGGTACCAGAATATACAGCAAATGCAGATGCTCTTGGTACGTTAAGAATATTAGAGTCAATAAAATTTCATGGACTTCAAAAAAAAACAAAATTTTATCAAGCAGGGACCTCAGAAATGTTTGGTAAGGTTAAATCATCACCACAGAATGAAAAAACACCTTTTTACCCAAGAAGCCCATATGGTGTTGCAAAGTTATATGCACATTGGATAACAATCAATTACAGAGAAGCTTACAAAATTTTTGCATGTAATGGTATTTTATTTAATCATGAGAGCCCTGTTAGAGGAGAGACTTTTGTTACAAAAAAAATTGTAAATGGGCTTTGCAAAATAAAATTAGGAATGCAAAAAAAATTATATCTAGGAAATTTAAATGCAAGAAGAGATTGGGGGCATGCTAGAGATTTTGTTGAAGCAATGTGGAAGATGTTACAAAAAAAAACTCCCTCTGATTATGTAATTTCAACTGGAGAACAATATTCTGTAAAAGATTTCGTAAACTTGGTCTTAATAGAGTTAGGAATTAAATTTTATTGGAAAGGTAAGGGAATTAAATCAAAATGTTTTACCCGTGAAGGAAGATGTATAGTTCAATGTGATAAAAAATATTTAAGGCCATTGGAGGTAGACACACTTCAGGGAGACTCAAGAAGAGCAAGAAAAGAACTTAATTGGAAACCTAAATCAAATATTAAAAAATTAGTAAAGGAAATGGTTAAATCTGAATTAAGTACCTTTAAAAAATCGTGATTAATTTAAATTCAAAAATTTATATTGCAGGACACAAAGGTTTGGTAGGTAGTGCTATTTTAAGAAATTTGAAAAGTAAGGGTTATAAAAATATAATTTATTCGAATAGGAACAATTTAGATCTTACAAATCAATCACAAGTTTATAATTTTTTAAAAAAACATAAACCTAAATTTATTTTTATAGCCGCTGCAAAAGTAGGTGGAATTTTAGCAAATAAAAAATATAAAGCTGATTTCATAACTCAAAATATTTTAATTCAAACAAATATAATTCATGGAGCATTTTTATCTGGTATAAAAAATCTTATATTTTTAGGGTCAAGTTGTGTTTATCCAAAAGATTGTAAAAAACCAATTAAAGAAAGCTATTTATTAAATGGTAAATTGGAAGAAACAAATGATGCATATGCAATAGCTAAAATAGCAGGTATTAAAATGTGTGAAAGTTACAACATTCAATATAAATTAAATTATAAATGTTTGATGCCCGCAAATGTTTTTGGGCCTAACGATAATTATGATGAGAATAATTCTCATTTTTTACCAGCACTGATTAAAAAAATTTATAAATTAGATAAAAAAAATTCAAGTGAGCTTGAAATTTGGGGTAATGGGAAACCCAAAAGGGAAGTGATGCACGTAGATGATTTAGCAGATGCTTGTGTATTTTTTATGAATAAAAAAACAAATCATACGTTAATAAACATTGGTACAGGGAAAGACCACTCAATAGAATATTATGCTAAATTAATTGCTAAATTAATTTTAAATAGAAAAATAAAAATTAAATATGATAGATCAAGACCAAATGGAGTTTTTAGA
>MDSZ01243986.1_pt1 | contig 13515 bp, 14 predicted proteins | sample 811201 | NCBI WGS metagenome assembly MDSZ01 (sample SAMN05326647, study PRJNA326480) | marine metagenome | isolation source: seawater | place: Indian Ocean: North | collected 2010
TGTAAATAAGAAAACCAATAACACCCAACTCAATAGGCGCTACCAACATTTTAATTCTATTGAGAGTAGCATGGTAGTCGTCTGGAATAACCTGAAAGGCCATGATAAGACTTAATATAAAAACAGGGACGACCGTGATTTTTGGAAAGGAACTGTTTCTGATAAAAAGAAAGTAGATCAAAGGAATAATAAGAGCTATGTCTATCGAACTGCCAACGGCCAGCAAAGAACGGTTGCTAGTGAAATTCGGAGATGTCATGAGCCATAGGCTAATGAAGATAATGCCCGAAGCAACTAAAAGGAAGGCGGGTATTCTTAGTGCTGCAGTTCTCATATGGCTTTAAGTTAAAGCATTAGTGTCTAAGAATTTCAATACATGCATAAGAGGTTTGTGCCTCAGATTAAAGGAATATCTGCCTGTTCCAGATCAGCTTAGGGTGATTGGCCGAAGTGGTATGAGTCTGTAGGCTATTGCTGGTCCTATCTTGGCGGCAAATGGCCACAACCGGGGGTACTAAGGTTTTTTCGAAATGAAGAACAACCCAATGAAAGTCAGTGCTCCATTCAATGCCAGAATAAAGAAACCAAACCAGCTTCCGCTAGCTAAATCTATAAAGTAAGAAAGCAAGGGGGCCGCCAGGCAAACCGGAAGCACATATTTATCTATCACCTGTCTTTTGGTAAGAAGTCCAAAGCTAAAAAGGCCTAGAAGTGGGCCATAGGTGTAGCCGGCAGCTTTGAAAATGGAATTAATGACACTGTCATCATTAATAGCGTTGAAAATGAGAATGACCAGAAACAGAAGCACCGAGAAACCAATGTGAACTTTAAGGCGGGTTCTTTTCTTCTCCTCTTCCTCCTTCTTTTCGAAGTTCAGAAAGTCTACGCAAAAAGCCGTGGTAAGGGCAGTGAGTGCAGAGTCTGCACTGGAATATGCTGCGGCAATAATTCCAAGTAAAAAGACCACTCCGGCAAAAGTGCCTAAATGGTTTAAGGCCAAAAGTGGGTAGAGGGTGTCGGTCCTGGCAGGAATTTCAATTCCCTTGTTATTGGCATACATAAATAGTAATGCGCCCATACCAAGAAAGAGTAGGTTGGCAAAAATGAGTACCACGCTAAAACCAAATACGTTTTTTTGAGCCTCTTTAAGATTGCGACAAGTCAAATTCTTTTGCATCATGTCCTGGTCGAGCCCTGTCATTACAATAGCAATAAGGGCACCCGAGATAAACTGCTTAGGGAAGAACCTGGCGCTACTCCAGTCCCAATAAAAGATTTTGGACATTTCGCTTGCCTCAATTTGGGCAATGGCATCGCCAATAGACCAGCCCAGTTCTTTGGTAATGATGAAAATGGTAACAACCACTGCGGTGAGCATAAACAGCGTTTGCAGAGTATCTGTCCATACAATAGTCTTTATCCCACCCTTGAAAGTGTAGACCCAAATGAGCAGTATGGTCACCATAACACTCACCCAGAAAGGTACTCCAAAGGCATCGAACAAGGCCGTTTGTAATACTATAGCTACCAGAAACAGCCTAAAACTTGCGCCTACTACCCTCGAAAGCAAGAAGAATCCTGACCCGGTTTTATACGACCAGAAACCAAAGCGTTGCTCCAAATAGCCATAAATAGAAACCAGGTTGAGGCGATAGTACAATGGCATAAGCACTGTGGCAATAACAAAATAGCCCAGCAAGTAACCGATTACCACCTGAAAGTAGGAGAAGAAGCTATTACCCACCTCCCCCGGAACGGAGATAAACGTAACTCCCGAAAGTGAGGCTCCAATCATACCGAAAGCCACTAAATACCAGGGGCTTTGCCGGTTGGCCGTAAAGAAAGTCTGTGTATTGGCACCTCTGGAAGTCAATCGGGCAATCACGATCAACATCAGAAAATATCCACCAATTAGGGCAATGACAAGCGTAGGACTCATGGGGTAAAGATATCAGTATATCAGTGATGAGAAAACAGTTCATCAGAAATCGGGGGTATTGCTGTAACCGTTGCATCGTTGCGAGAAACAAACTTTGCACTGGCAGCAGGTTGCGACAAAGCAACCTACTTGTTTTACACGGTGCGCCTTTATGGTAGAGACTGTCGCAGCCGCACTTGCCACGCAATGACGGAGAAGAGCCAGACTACTGATTTCCGATTAACCAATCGCCACCAACTGGTTATGCAGATGATTTTCATTAAATTTGTTCCAAATTTTAGAGATATGCGATTAAGCTACCAAGAGCAAGAAAGCGTAGAGGTATTGGATGAGGTGATTGAAGAAGACCTGTGCGATTTGGTGGTCTTCAATGACGATGTGAATACTTTTGAGCATGTAATCAATATCTTAATGAAGGTGTGTAAGCATTCTGCCGAACAGGCCGAACAGTGTACACTCCTGATTCACTACAAGGGTAAGTGCACGGTAAAACATGGCACCTTCAAAGAGTTAAGACCCATGTGTGAAAGTATTTTAGAGGCGGGGATTACCGCAACAGTTATGTAATTTTTGCCCACTACTATCTTGAACTTCCCCCCAAAAATTGTAGAAAATGCCATAGAAGAAATCTCCAAGCTGCCCGGAATCGGTAGAAAGACAGCTTTGAGGTTGGTATTGTATTTACTGAAACAAGAAAAAGAATCTACCGAAAACCTTACTACGGCCCTCTCGCAGCTTAGAGAAGATATTCAGTACTGCGGCACCTGCCATATAATCTCAGATACTACCGATTGCACCTGTCGCACCGTTACTCGCGACCTTACCACTATTTGTGTGGTACAAGATACGCCAGATGTAATGGCCATAGAAAATACCCACCAATATAAGGGACTGTACCACGTTTTGGGTGGAGTAATTTCACCAATCGAAGGTATTGGGCCGGAAGATTTACACATAGACTCCCTCTTTTCCCGTATTGAAAAAAGCGATCCTAAAGTGGAGGAAGTAATACTGGCATTGAGTCCTACTATGGAAGGAGACACTACAGCCTTCTATATCACCAAAAAGTTGAAGGCTTTGGGCATAAAAGTCACTACTATTGCACGAGGAATACCAATTGGTGGAGAACTGGAGTATGCCGATGAGGTAACTCTGGGCCGCAGCATATTAACAAGAACCATTTACGATTAGAACAGGACATGAACATTGTTTCAGACCGCATTAAAAACATGGCCGAGTCGGCCACGTTGGCCATGGCAGCCAAGGCCAGAGAATACAAAGCAAAGGGTATCAATGTAATTAGCCTTAGCTTGGGAGAGCCAGATTTTAAAACACCACAGCATATTCAGGATGGAGCCAAAAAGGCCATCGATGAAGGAAAGTATTTTGCATACCCTCCCGTAAATGGATACCTGGATCTTCGCGAAGCAATTGCCGAGAAATTCAAGAAGGAAAACGGACTGAATTATACGCCCGACCAAATTGTGGTTTCCAATGGAGCCAAGCAGTCTATAGCCAATATTTTTCAGGCCATCATCAATGAAGGCGATGAGGTGGTAGTTTTTTCACCCTTCTGGGTAAGTTACTCGGCCCTGATTGAGCTGGCAGGAGGTGTGCCGGTATTAGTAAAAGGAGGAATAGAAAACGATTTTAAGGTAACTGCCGAACAATTCGAGGCAGCCATTACCTCTAAAACTAAGGCCATGATTTTTTCTTCGCCTTGCAACCCCACCGGCTCAGTGTTTACCAAGCCCGAGTTAGAGGCCATAGCCAAAGTGGTGCTCAAGCACGAGAACCTCGTTGTAGTGTCTGACGAAATTTATGAACACATCAACTATACTGGTGCCCATGCCAGTATAGGAGCTCTGCCCGGAATGCTGGAGAGAACCGCCACAGTAAATGGTATGGCCAAAGGTTTTGCCATGACCGGCTGGAGAGTGGGCTATATTGGTGCTCCCACCTGGCTGGCCAAAGCATGTAACAAAATCCAGGGGCAGTTTACCTCGGCCAACTGTTCAATAGCCCAGCGTGCGGCACTCACTGCCCTTACCAGCGATTTGGAGCCAACCCGCCAAATGACCAAAGAGTATTTGAGAAGAAGAAACCTGGTGAAGGAACTTTTAGACCAAATACCGGGCTTTAAAACCAATATGCCGCAAGGAGCATTCTACTTCTTTCCCGATGTGAGTGCCTACTTTGGGAAGAGCGATGGTACAACTACGGTAAAGGATGCCGATGATTTGGCCATGTACATTCTGGAAAATGCTCATGTTTCTGTGGTAACGGGAGGCGCCTTTGGCGACCCTGACTGTATACGACTTTCCTATGCAGCTTCTGAAGAAGAGCTGCGTGAGGCCATTAGCCGAATGAAAACCGCTTTAGCTAAATTGCAATAAATGACTTTTAATAGCGCAGAATCTCTTTTTGAAGCTTTCAGCAAACTGAAGGTACTGGTAATTGGCGATGTTATGGTAGACTCCTACATCTGGGGCTCGGTAAGCCGCATTTCGCCTGAAGCACCTGTGCCGGTGGTATTGGCCAAAAGTAAGGAAAAGCGACTGGGTGGCGCGGCCAATGTAGCGTTGAACGTGCAGTCTTTAGGAGCCACCCCCATTCCCTGCGCTATTGTGGGAGATGACCCCGATGGAGAGTTCTTTTTAGAACGACTTCGGGAAAGGGGAATTCCCGACAAAGGGGTAATTACCAGCTCGGAACGGGTGACCACCGTGAAAGAACGAATTTTGGCCGGCTCTCACCAAATGCTCCGGATAGACACGGAATCTGACAAAGACATGAGCGAGATTGAGCAGAAGAGCCTTTTAGCTCATATTAAAAATCTCTTGCCCGAGTGCCAGGTGGTCATTTTTGAGGATTATGACAAAGGAGTCATTAACAAGACCATTATAGCCGAAACCATTAGTGAGGCCAACCGGTTGGGAATTCCAACGGTGGTAGATCCTAAAAAGCGCAATTTTCTGGATTATAAGGGCGCTACCCTCTTTAAACCCAACCTAAAGGAGTTGAGAGAAGGGCTCAAAGTAGATGTAGACCCCAAAGACATTGACTCCATTAAATCAGCCGCTCAGGCTCTCCAAAGTGCCTTAAATGCACACATGATTATGGTTACCCTTTCAGAACATGGAGTTTTTATTAAAGACAATGGAGAAAACCACCTGATACCCGCCCATGTTAGGCAGATATCGGATGTTTCAGGTGCCGGAGACACCGTAATAAGCATTGTGGCCTGTGGCTTGGCAGCCGGATTAGACGCCAGGAGAACAGCCGCATTGGCCAACCTTGGAGGTGGTTTGGTTTGCGAACATGTAGGGGTTGTGCCAATCAATAAAGACGATTTGCTGGAAGAGGCCAATGAACAAAATATCTTCAGCTAATGCCCTTCATTAATCTAAAAGATATCCCATCTAAAGAACTATTGCCCGGCTTTTCCGGCAAGATGATTCATACTCAAAACATGACCTTGGCCTATTGGGAGATAAAGGCCGGGAGCGAATTGCCCGAACACTCACACGTTCACGAACAAGTGGCGGCACAAGTTATTTCAGGAGAGTTTGAACTAACTCTTGAGGGGGAAACCAAGCTAATGAAAGCAGGCGATGTAGCCATTATACCTTCTAATGCTACACATTCGGGAAGGGCCATAACCGACTGCCAATTGCTGGATGTCTTTAGCCCGGCCAGAGAAGACTACCAGTAGTTGCTTTAAAATAGTAAGCGCTACCCTAATTCGGGTAATCTTTTGATTTTCAGTAGATAAGTGCGAAAATATAAAGGTGGGGCAGCGTATTTCCTGACGGTAATTTCCTAATTTATGGTCTAATTTTTTCATTATGGAGGCCATTATATACATGCCGGGCTTGGGTTCCAGCTTTACCGACCAGTCACTTGCAAGCTTTGCCCATCGATATGTGAAAGCGGTAGATATCAATGAGCCCAACGAGAAAAAGAAGTACTCCATCAAAATTCGGGAAGAATCTTTTGGTATTGATGGTGGACTCAAAGCGCAGGTGGCTGCGGTGCACGAACAACTTGGACAAGAAAGTAGGCATGTCATCGATATCTACGAGTTCAGTTATATCGATGAGCTAACAGCCAGTTTTAAGAAAACCAGTCTTATTCATAAAACCTTTGTACTCAGCGCAATTCTCTTTTTAAATGTGCCGAAAGTGTTTTATTACACACTGAGGCGAATAGTAAAAAGGAGAGGTGGTATTTCAGAAGGGAGCTCGGGTCAATTTCTGTATGCAGCTTCAATATTGGCCCTGTTGGCCTCTTTTGGGTTGCTGTTGGTGGCTTCATTTCCTGTAGCCATTGGCGATATGGTGGACTTGAAAGCCCTACCTCAATTCAACGACTTTATAGAGAACAATAGGCTTGGTCAGTTTATAGACTCGGTATATGGTGTTATGCGCGGCAAAGCCGAATACCTGATCGGGTTTTTTGCACTTTTTTATCTGGTAATGCCCGATTTTAAATTGTTCATAACCGAAATGGCTACCGAGCTGGTGTGTATGATCCGATACTTTAGCACAGGACATAACCGGCTCAACCTTACGGGTAAATTTGAAGAACTTCTCGAAAAGGTAGCCGAAGAAGATAAAAACTACGATCAGGTGACGGTAATGGCCTATAGCTTTGGAACTATGGTGGCTTTGGACACACTTTTTCCAATGAAGGGCGCTACTAGCTTCAGAGTTGCCGATAAGGTGACCCATTTGGTAACCATAGGCTGTCCTTTCGATTTTGTGAGGCTTTATTGGAAGAGCTATTACCAAGAACGTGAGTTTAAATCTACTACGCTTCGGCACTGGTACAATATATATTCTCAAGCCGATATTCTCTCTTCAAATTTTAGAAAAGACCACCAGGAAGGAGAGGCCGAACAATCGGTAACTGCTGAGGCCTTGTTGCCACAAAACTTGCCCTTCAATGTATTGCCCAAAAAGCGATTCAACTTGCTTGGATTTATTATGCTTTCGGGTATTCGGGCACATGGTATGTATTGGGAAGATCAGCTCAACAGCGCCAGTTGCCTGACTACCCTGGTGGCCAGGCGCATGGAAAATGAAGCCGCAGCCATATAGCCTCCTGCTTCATTGGAGAGTATAGAACTTGTGCCAATAACTCTGCTTTTATTTCTTAAATTGAAAGAATATTAAACTTCAACCATATGTCATTAACACGCGATATCGTAAAATCCCAGGTGGTGAAGCCGGCATTGGAAGCTGTGAGCGACTTTGACGGTGATTTCGAAAACTTTAGCTTCAATGGGTTTCAGCCAACTCACAGAAGTGTCTTTCTCAATAAAATAAAGTCTAATATTCAGGCTATTCCGGTAACGGACGATGGCACCACCTACCATCAATACATGTACGATGTCATCTTAAACCCAACCATCTTTGCAAGCTGGTCTGTGGTGAAAGATTGTATCGACTACGTTTCTAATAATTACAGCACAGGCCCCAGGTAAATCATGAAAAAGCTTATAGCACTTCTGTTGTTTGTGTGTGTACAGGCGCATGCACAATACACTTTCCAAACCGTGGTAGATACTCCAAATCCACCTAAAATCAATATTCTCATTGGCAATCTGGGTATCGATGCTAATATCAACCAAATAAAAACGTTGCACTACTTCGATTCTACTCAGAATAGCTTTGCATTCTACGCCAATGGCAAGGAGCTTTTTCAGAATCCGGATATTGCGGTGAAAACACGATTTCAGAACAAAAACATACAAGTAGAGATATCGGGTATTTCCAAATATGAACTCGTTCTGCTTCAAAATACTCAGGCCAATGTGTATCTGAGTTCTAAAGCAGATATAAAACTAATTCTGACCAACGGTGTGCATACCATCAGCAAGCCCGATTTGGAGAAGCAATCATTAGGCAAAATCGAGATGAATGAGAGTATTATGGATATATACTTTGCTGCTTCGGGAGGTGAATATGCCTATGCCAATAACTCATTTAACTGGAGTTTTACGCCTAAAAGTGAAAGCGATATTGGCAAGCTGGAACTCAATGCCGACTTCAGTTTTCATCAGAGTTATGCTCTTGGCTCAGGCAAAGGAAACGATAAGAAACCATTGGTTTTTTACGCAAAGGGTAGAGTAAGTACCAACTCAAAAGACTCGTTGAACTACCTGTATGTTTACCCGATCAACTTCAATATTTCCGGAGCCAGCGATGCCCAAATGATGGCCCGGTTTGGGGTAGAGGGCAACCAGACCTTTACAAGCGGGAGAATGGCCTTTAATTTTTCTTATGAAAAGCTAATCGACAATTTGGTAGACCTGACTTACGGAAGTAATCGATTACGCCTGAAGCCTGTGCTTAATGTGGGTGGAAAGATTTATAAGGAATTTGATAACATGCGAATTGGTGCCGATGGCGAAAATGAATTCTCTGGTCAGGTTTATGCCAACCTTTATTACAACATTCCCGTGTTCGACAATTATTCCATTATACTGGAGTCTAACGCCTATTATGACTTTAGCGAAAAAATCAATCCCGAGCAGAAAATCAGACTCAACTACAGCGTTGCCCTGGGTGTAGAGTTACCAAAATCGCCATTCAAGACGTTGTTCAAGTATCGTGATGGCCAGGTTGATGTGAACAACCTGGACGATAGCAACCTGACCATTGGCCTGCTGGCCGACTTAGAGTCTTTAGTGGGCGTTACGGGTAAAAAGTAAGCCCTAAGCTACTTTTGCTTTTCCGCATAATCCACCACCAAACGGCTCATAAGTCGTATGCCTGTGAGCATACCTGAGTCGTCTACATAAAAGTCTGGTGTATGGTGAGGTGCCGATTTGGCCGGATCTTGCCCTTTGGGCATTCCTCCAATAAAGAAGTACAAACCCGGTATTTGTTCCTGAAAGAAAGAAAAGTCTTCAGCTCCGGTAATGGCATCCATAGAAGCATTCACATTTTCGGCACCGGCAACTTCTACAAACGTGTCGGCCATAAGGGCCGTTAAGTCCGGGTCGTTGAAGGTAACCGGATACCCTTTGTTAATAGTAAGGATAGCTTCAGCACCATTGCTGGCTGCAGTGTTCTTTACTATGCGCTCAAAGGTAGCAAATAGTGTTTCTCTCATTTGGGCATCGAGCGTTCGAATAGTACCCACCATATGCACCTCTTCAGGAATAATGTTGTTTCTAACACCTCCTTCAATTTTGCCAAAGCTAAGTACTGCGGCTGCTTTGGTAAGAGGCAGGCTTCGGCTCACCACAGTTTGGGCATTATTAATGATTTGTGCTGCCGTTACTATCGGATCAACTCCTGTCCAGGGAGTGGAGCCATGAGTTTGTTTTCCTTTGATGTGTAAGTCGAAACTGTTGACGGCTGCCATAATTCCATTTGGGCGATAATTTACTTTGCCTACTTCGGTTTGTGCATTAATGTGTAATCCAAAGATAACATCCATACCCTGGACTACGCCCTCTTTAACCATGAGTTCGGCACCCCCTTCTTCTCCGGCAGGGGCTCCTTCTTCAGCAGGCTGAAAAATGAATTTGATAGTGCCTTTAATATCTTTCTTCACTTGGCTTAGCACTTCTGCAACTCCCATTAAAATAGCCAAATGGGTGTCATGTCCGCAAGCATGCATTACCGGAACTTCCACTCCATTATATTCTCCTATTTGCTTGGAAGCCCATGGCAAATCCACCCGTTCTTTTACAGGAAGGCCATCCATGTCGGCACGTAGCCCTATCACCGGACCGGGCTTTCCTCCTTTGAGAATACCTATTACTCCGGTTTTGGCAACCCCTTCTTCTACCTCTAACCCAAGGCTTTTGAGGTGTGTGGCTACATAAGCCGCGGTTTTAAATTCACGATTTGAAAGCTCTGCATTTTCGTGTAGCCAGTGTCTCCATTCAATCACTTTAGGCTCAACATTTTTAGCAAGTTCCAGTACTTTATCGGCTAAAGCGTTTTCCTCAGGGTTGTTGTCGTTAGAGAATGAATTTGAAGTAGCGAATAAGCTTAAAAGGCAAAGTAGGACTGGTATTATCTTCTTCATAAAAAGGAATTTTGATGAGGAAGATAGGACTTAATTCTCGATGATGAAAACTATGGATTGAGGACTGATACCTCGTCTAGGGTTTTTTTATAGTTGATGGTTTTCCGGCCGTCATAAGCACCATATTCAACTACCACAATCAAGAAAGCCTAAGACAGAAATTAATTCAGAGACTTCTATCTGCTCAATAATTGGGCAGAAGAAGCTAACGGATCGTAATGAACAGAAGGCTCAGGACACTCATATTAGCCACCATTTGTGTCTTCACAAATGACTACTATAAAGTGCTATGAATACACAGCTTATTTACTTCTATGTGATCTAAACAATTAATCATATCGAAGAGATATCAAAACATGAAACGAAACTAACTAAATTCATTAGGTTGTTTTCAATATTGATTTATTGCTGATTAAGTTGTATTATTGAGTTAGTTTCCATCTTATGAAAAATAGACACTCATTCTTTCTTTCTTTCTTTCTTGTTGCTGTTGTGTCGTGCAGTACTCAAGAAGAACCAATACCTGAGGAAATTCCTTTATTACCGTTGTTAGCAGATTTTCAGGTGGCTCAAAGTAAGTGGGTTCCTAGAAAGTTGAGTATTGGTTATGACACAATAGATAATCACATTGTCGTGTCTGCTAAAAATGAAGAATCATTATGGTATATGATATTAGAAAATAATTCGAGGACCATCGATTTTACACGCCCATTTAATATCGAGAATTATTCTTTAGACTATCCAGATTTTTTCCAAGCAACCTTTCGATTAAATAGCTCGGAGCCCGGAGGGTCTATCTGGATGGCAACTAATTTTAATCAATTGGTTAGGTTTGAGATTTCTGAAATTTATGAAGACTCAGGGTATAAGTATTGTGCTGGGAGTATAGAAATTTACACAAGGGGTGACCAAATTCCACTTACTCTAAGAATTGCAGGTAATTTTAAGAATGTTAGTTATGGCACTCTTGCACCATGAATGTAAGGTAGTATTAGATTGTGTCTGTTAATAAATCAATCGTAATAATCAATAAACTATGAAAAACACAATACTAACATTAATAATAGGTTGCGTTTGCTTAGGAATGAACGCCCAGACTATTAAGCTTGAAAATTACACGCCCAATATGCGCATTTGCCCGAATGAAGAAACCTTTCTGTCATTCTCGGCCAGAGATGCTTTTAATAACAAGCTCGCTGGAAAATTTGTCTTCGCACTGTATATCAATGGCAATCTAGATACTACAACACAAGTTCATATAGGTAGTAGTCCTTGGGTAAACACAAACTCTCCATTTCAACTACCTGAGCTAACTAATTTGAATTTAAATGTTGATAATAGTAATAATAAAAGAGCAAATTTTTTTATTGGAAAAACAGAAATTATTCAAACCAATCCCCCTGACACTATTTTTGTTGATGGACTACGGCAACAATCTAATGATGTGCAGATTGTTGCAAGATTTAAAGATGATATTTTCTCTTCATGGGTGGAGGAAACTTTTTATTTTAGGTTTAATGTAGTGCCACCAGGTAAAGCTGTAGTACAAGGCACAAATGATCTTTATTTCTGTTCAGTAAATCAAATTCAAACTGTTACTTTGCCAGATTACCCATCGGATTCTAATAACTCTGACTTTTGTTTTTGGCATCATCAGTGGATTTGGGAATTGCCAGCTGGGTGGAAAGTAACAAGCACTAATGGAAATCTAAGTAGTGCTACAAATATTTATCAAGGAGGCAAGACTGTTAAAATCCAAGCGCCTTCTGCGTTTCCTACAAGTGCTAGTTTAAATGTCAGGTCACAGAGTGTTTGGCCTTACCCGATCAACACGACCACGGAAATAAATATGAACCCTGCACCCTTGGCAGCTTCAATTACTTATGAAGATTTGGGATATATGCCGATAGAAATATGCTATGAACAAACTAATGATCCCGGCACTTTTCATGTCACTCTTCCTGTAGGCACCAATGCACAAAGTTACTATTGGGAGACCAATGCTGGAACAATATCTAACTCAACTACTACTGTTCCTTCTGTAACTATTAACTTTAATGCTGGTTCAGCTATCAACAGATATTTAAGAGTGAAAACCACTAATTTCTGTGGTACCTCTAATTGGAAGACATTTTTCTTTGATATGTCACATCAACCTTATGGCTGTTCGGGTTCTGGAGGACCAATGATGATGTCAGTAGGCACCTATCCAAATCCTACTAGTGACGAAATTAATATTGAACTAACAAGTAAGGAAAGACCTTTGCGTAATGCTACTTCAGAGAGATACCAAGCTTATTTGATTAATAGCGAATTAGAAGTTGTTAGAACTTTGGAACTGAACGAAAAATCTACAAAGATGAATGTGAGAGATCTTCCGAAAGGTACTTATTATTTACGGGTTGTTAGTAGTGGAGGGTCGACTACGAGCCAAATAGTAATTAAGTAACCCTATTTTAATTGTAAAAAATATATTTCTCGATTAAAATAAATCCGCCTGAAAAAATGATTCAATGAACACAAGGTTCAGTTTGAGGCCGTAATTTTTGGAAATGTTAAAACCAAGTAAAACCCTCGAAAACGATTCAAACTTTTATTTACAATGACATGAATAGAGACAGAGTGCAATCTCATAAATCAGATAATGCTGCTTTTCGCTATTGAGCCTACTTTCTTTTCTTAAGCCTAAAAATAAACCCCTCCAAAGTTCAGAGGGGTTGGTCAGGGTCAGGCAATAGTTCAAAAACCAACCCTTTTGCCCAGCTAATCACATGCTCACGAATTTAGAAGCCTTTGGTAGTAACCATATAATCACCTTTTCCTTTGCATTCAGGGCAGGGTAACCCATATCCAACTCGTCCGCTTCCGGAACAGTAGTAACAGGTAACTAATTTGCCATCTTCGACTATTCTTTTCTCCGGAAATTTCACTACTGTTTTGATTCCAGCTATATCGTTTTTCACCTCTTGATTTCTTGCTTTTTTTTCCAACCTTCTTGTCAACACTAGCTTGAGTCCTTCGATATGCGCAAATTCAGGATGATCTCTCATCAAGACTTCTATGTTTGCGTAGGTTGAGATAGTAGTACGATTCCGAATGCACCAAAGCCTTCTTTCTCGGCTATACCAGATTTCAATGCCCTTATGCCAATAGGTTTGTCCCATTTAGAGAATTTAAGTCATCGAAAAATATTTTGTAAGATTATTACTTTACAACATAACTAATTCTTTTCGATTTAACTATTAGGGCTACTTACTTAGATTGAATGACCCATGTTTTGACACTTTGCCGCCATTTACGTCTCTACAAATGATTCTGATAAGGGTTGCCAAGACACAGCTGGAAACTTAAGTGGTTTATTTACTTCTATGTGATCTAAATAGGTATAATTATTTATTTGTCACTACGAACTCAGTACCACCTTCTTCAGCAGGCTGAAAAATGAATTTGATAGTGCCTTTAATATCTTTCTTCACTTGGCTAAGCACCATATTCAACTACCACAATCAAGTAAGCCTAAGACAGAA
>MDSZ01249688.1_pt1 | contig 13514 bp, 9 predicted proteins | sample 811201 | NCBI WGS metagenome assembly MDSZ01 (sample SAMN05326647, study PRJNA326480) | marine metagenome | isolation source: seawater | place: Indian Ocean: North | collected 2010
GTGTTGTCCATGTAGAAGACGTCGTTGTCGACGCCGGCATAGCCGACACCGCCCATGCTGCGCTTGACGAACAGCACGGTCTTGGCCTTCTCGACGTCCAGCACCGGCATGCCGTAGATCGGCGAGGTCTTGTCGGTCTTCGCCGCGGGGTTGGTCACGTCGTTGGCGCCGATGACGAAGGCGACATCGGTCTGCGCGAATTCGCTGTTGATGTCCTCCAGCTCGAACACCTCGTCATAGGGGACGTTCGCCTCGGCCAGCAGCACGTTCATATGCCCCGGCATCCGCCCCGCGACCGGGTGGATCGCATATTTCACGCGGACGCCATGCTCCTTCAGCTTGTCGGCCATTTCGCGCAGGACGTGCTGCGCCTGCGCCACCGCCATGCCGTAGCCCGGGACGATGATGACCTGTTCGGCCTGGCTCATCAGGAAGGCGGCATCCTCCGCGCTGCCGCGCTTGTAGGGGCGGTCCACCGCTGCCGCGCCGCCCGACGCGCCGCCGCTTTCCGCGCCGAAGCCGCCCGCAATGACGCTGAGGAAGCTGCGGTTCATCGCCTTGCACATGATGTAGGAGAGGATCGCGCCCGACGAGCCCACGAGCGCGCCGGTGATGATCATCGCGCTGTTGCCCAGCGTGAAGCCCATGGCGGCGGCGGCCCAGCCCGAATAGCTGTTGAGCATCGACACGACGACGGGCATGTCCGCGCCGCCGATGGGAATGATAAGCAGGAAGCCGATGACGAAGCTGAGCGCCGTCACGGTCCAGAAGACCCATGGGCTCTGGTCAGTCACGAAATAGGCGACAAGGCCCATGATCGCCGCCAGCGTGCCAAGGTTGATGAGGTGGCGCGCAGGCAGCATGATCGGCTTGCCCGACATATTGCCGTTGAGTTTCAGGAAGGCGATGATCGACCCAGAAAAGGTGATTGCGCCGATCGCGACGCCCAGGCCCATTTCGACCCGGCTGGCCTGATGGATCTGGCCGGTGAGTGTGTCGAGGATGCCAAAGGCCCCGGGATTGAGATAGGCGGCCGCGCCCACCAGCACCGCGGCGAGGCCAACGAGGCTATGGAAGGCCGCGACCAGCTGGGGCATCGCGGTCATGGCGATACGGCGAGCGATGACGAAGCCGATGCCGCCGCCAATCAGGATAGCGCCGATGATTTCCGGCAGGCTGGCAATGTCATGGGTGTAGAGCGTCGTCACGACCGCGATGGCCATGCCGATCATGCCCATGCGGTTGCCACGACGGCTGGTCGCCGGGCTGGACAGGCCGCGCAGCGCCAGGATGAAGAGGACGCCCGCGATCAGATAGGCGAGCGCGACGAAGGGCGAAACGGGAGCAAGCTCGTGCATCACTTGCGCTCCTTCTTCTTGTACATGGCGAGCATGCGTTCGGTAACGGCAAAGCCGCCGAAGATGTTGACCGAGGCAAAGACGACCGCGAGCAGGCCCAGATATTTGGCCGCCGCGCTGCCCGCTTCGGCCGATGCGACCAGCGCGCCGACGATGATGACGGATGAAATCGCATTGGTAACCGCCATCAGTGGCGTGTGCAGCGCCGGCGTCACCGACCAGACCACATAATAGCCGACGAAACATGCCAGCACGAAAATTGACAGGATGGAGATGAAGTCCATCGTTCCTACTCCCCGTTCACCCTGTTCGAACCAGGGCGGTATCGCGCGGTCCGGACCTGATTGGCCGGCCGCGCCCAAATGAGCGTCAGCCCAGCAAACGTTCGTTGACGACCTTGCCACCCTGCGTCAGGCGGATGGCATTGCCGATTTCCTCGTCCAGCACCGGCGCGTTCCTTTCCTTGTCCCAGAAGGCGAACAGGAAATTATAGAGGTTGCGCGCAAACAGGGCGGAGGTGTCGGCGGCAAGGCGCGAGGGGACGTTGCGGTGGCCGACGATCTTGACGCCGTGACGTTCGGCCACTTCGCCAGCCACCGCGCCTTCGACATTGCCGCCCTGTTCGACCGCCAGGTCGACAATGACGCTGCCCGGTTTCATCGTCGCGATCTGCGCGTCGGAGATGAGGCGCGGCGCGGGACGGCCCGGGATCAGCGCGGTGGTGATGACGATGTCCTGCTTGGCGATATGGCCGGACACGAGTTCGGCCTGCGCAGCCTTATAGTCCTCCGACATTTCGGTGGCGTAGCCGCCGCTGCCTTCGCCCTCTATCCCCGCGACCTTTTCAACGAAAATCGCCTTGGCGCCCAGGGATTCGATCTGCTCCCTGGTTGCGGCGCGCACGTCGGTGGCGCTGACCTGCGCGCCCAGCCGTTTGGCGGTGGCGATGGCCTGAAGCCCCGCAACGCCCACGCCCATGACGAAGACCTTGGCGGCGGACACGGTGCCGGCCGCCGTCATCATCATCGGAAAGGCGCGGCCATATTCGGCCGCCGCGTCGAGCACAGCCTTGTACCCCGACAGGTTCGATTGCGAGGAGAGAATATCCATCGACTGCGCGCGGGTGATGCGGGGCATGAATTCCATCGCCAGCGCTTCATAGCCCGCCGTGGCATAGGCATCGACGCGCGCGCGATCCCCAAAGGGGTTGAGGCCGGCCACGATCCACGCGCCCGGCTTGGCACCTATCAGGCTGTCGGGCGATGGCCCCTGCACGCCCAACAGAATGTCGGCCCCCGCGACCGTGGCGGCGCGATCAGCAACAGTCGCGCCAGCGGCAGCATAATCAGCATCGCCAATCGAAGCGGTAAGCCCCGCGCCAGCTTCGATGGCGACGTCCGCGCCCAGCGCCTTGAATTTCTTCACCGTCTCCGGCGTGGCGGCGACCCGGCGTTCGCCCTCTGCCTGCTCCCGCACGATCGCGATTTTCACTATGCCCTCTCCCTTCTCCTGCACCGGCACGCCGAACGCGCCGGTAATGCGCGGGGGCCAGCAGGACGCGCTTATGCATCGATGCGCCCGATGCCCCCGATCTTTCCTTGCCCGCCTCTATTTCTGTCTTCTGGCGACGGCAACACGCATCATGCGTATCGTTTCTATCAGCTTCCAAGCAATATCTTTATGCGCCTGTTCGTCAGGAGCTTGGGGGATCGGGTTAGACGATCAGCGCGGCGGCATCCGGATCGCGCCGTCGAGGCGTATGACTTCGCCGTTCAGCATCGGATTGCGGATGATGGATTCGACCAGTTGCGCATATTCGTCGGGGGCGCCCAGGCGGCTGGGGTGCGGCACCTGCGCACCCAATGCGTCCTGCACATGCTGCGGGAAGCCTTCCACCATCGGCGTGCGAAAAATGCCGGGGGCAATGGTCATGACGCGGATATGGTGCTGCGCAAGATCGCGCGCGACCGGCAATGTCATGCCGACCACGCCCCCCTTGGACGCGGCATAGGCGGCCTGGCCGATCTGACCGTCATAGGCTGCGACCGACGCTGTGTTGACGATGACGGCACGTTCACCCGCCACATCGTCAACAGCGGCGGCGCGCGCAGCGAATTTCGACATGAGGTTGAAGCTGCCGATCAGATTGACCTCGATGGCGTGGCGAAAGAGGTCGAGCGAATGAGGCGCGTTTTCCTTGCCCACCGTCTTGCTGGCAGGCGCGATGCCCGCACAGTTGACGAGAATGCGCGCGACGCCATGCGCCTTTTCGGCCTCATCAAGCGCGGCGGCGACGGCGGCGTCGTCCGCGACATTGAGCGCGAAGGCGATGGCGCCCATCTCTTGCGCGGCGGCGTTCGCCGCCTCCTCGTTCAGATCAAGAATGGCAACCTTCGCGCCATTGTCGGCCAGCATCGCGGCTGTCGCCTTACCGAGACCTGATGCGCCGCCGGTGACGATGGCGGCCATATTTCTGATGTCCATGTATTTTGCCCCCGTTCAGACCAGCTCGACAGCCATGGCGGTGGCTTCGCCGCCGCCGATGCACAGGCTTGCGACGCCGCGCTTCAGCCCACGATTTTGCAGCGCCGCAATCAACGTCGTCAGGATGCGCGCGCCCGATGCGCCGATGGGATGGCCGAGCGCGGTCGCACCGCCGTTGACGTTCAGTTTTTCGGCCGGGATCGACAGTTCGCGCGCCGCGATCATGGCCACGACGGCGAAAGCTTCATTGACTTCGAACAGGTCGACATCCTCAATCGACCCCCCCGCCTTGTCGAGTAGCTTGCGCATCGCAGGGACGGGCGCGGTCGTGAATTTGGAAGGTTCCTGCGCATGGGCGGCGGTCGCGACGACCTGCGCCACGATCGGCAGACCAAGCCGGTCGGCGACGCTGCGCCGTGTCATCACCAGCGCGGCGGCACCATCGGATATGGAGGAGGCATTGGCAGCCGTGATCGTGCCATCCTTGGCGAAAGCCGGCCGCAGCGACGGAATTTTGTCTGGCTTCGCCTTGCCGGGCTGCTCGTCGGTATCGATCAGCATGTCGCCGCCACGCCCGGAGACAGTCACGGGGGTGATTTCGCGCACGAACGCACCCGACGCAATCGCGTCACTGGCGCGGGAGAGCGACCGGATCGCATAGTCATCCTGCTCGGCGCGGCTGAACTGATAGTCACGCACGGCTTCTTCGGCAAAGACGCCCATCGCCTTGCCGGGCTCATAGGCGTCCTCCAGCCCGTCCATCATCATCGTGTCGATAATGCGATCATGGCCGATGCGCGCGCCGGCCCGATGCTTGGGCAGCGCATAAGGCGCGTTGGTCATGCTTTCCATGCCGCCCGCCACGATGATGTCCGCCGCGCCGGCCGCCAGCGCCTCATGCGCCATGATCGCGGCCTGCATGCCCGATCCGCACATCTTGTTGACGGTGGTCGCCTCCGTATTGAGGCCAAGGCCAGCGCCGAGCGCCGCCTGGCGCGCGGGCGCCTGACCCAGGCCAGCGGGAAGGACGCAGCCCATATAGATGCGATCGACGGCATCGGCAGGGAGCTTGGCGCGCTCGATCGCCGCCTTGACCGCGGCCGCGCCGAGATCGGTTGCCTTCAAGGGTGACAGCGCACCCTGAAAGCCGCCCATGGGGGTGCGGGCATAGCCGGCGATGACGATGGGATCCTGTGCCATTTTGCGTCCTCTTCCTGCGCGACGTGAGTTACGACGCCGATAAATCTACTGGTGAGTATATTGCTTATTCATGCGTTTTTTGTCAAGCTGATGGGCGGAGGCTCGATGTGAAACCGGATAGGGAAAACAGCTCCGCCTCGCCATTTCGCACGCGGGCGGAGAAGATTGAGGAGCGTGCGCAAAAGCGGGACGCCGTCCTGACGGCGGCCGTCCGCATGTTCAATGCGCGGGGGTTTCATGCCACGTCGCTGGATGATGTCGCGGCGTCATTGGGGATCAGCAAGCCCACCATCTACCATTATCTCGGCAATAAGGAGCAGGTGTTGATCGAATGCGTGACGCGCGGGCTGGAGCCGCTGCGGGCCGCAGCCGATCAGGCGCGCAGCGAGGAAGGGCGGGGTATTGATCGGTTGCGGCGTTTCCTGATCGCTTATGCGCGTACGAACATGGATGATTTTGGCCGGTGCATGGTGCGGACGGGCGATGAACTGCTTTCGCCGCCAAGCGCAGCGGAAATCCGTGCGCGCAAAAGCGAGATCGACAGGACGCTGCGCGCCCTGATCGCCGATGGCATCGCGGACGGATCAATCGCGCCGGTCGACGTCAAGATGAGCGCCTTTGCCATTGCCGGCGCGCTCAACTGGCCGGCGCGCTGGCACGATCCCAACGGACCGTCCAGCGCGGAAGAAATTGCCGCCGCGCTGGTCGATACGCTGATCGGCGGCTTGGCGCCGCGCCCCTGCGCCCCGATCAGGGGATGAAGACCGCGCCTATTTCTTCACCCTGACGGCATAGACCTGGTTGCTGCCGTCCATGTTGGAGCGGAAGATCATCCATGCGCCATCGGGCGTGAAGGTGATATTGGGTTCCAGCCGATAGTCATGGCGCGCCATATCGACGATCTTTTCCGCGTCGAACGTGCCGGGCGCGACGAGATCGGCCGCATTGTCGGCATGAATGCCCGCCACGTCGGGAATGTCTTTGGGTGTGAAGAGATAGAGATATTTGCCGTCGGGCGCATGGGCGACCATTTCGCTGTCGCCGCCATCGCCGGAAAAATGTTGCAGATCGGGCGCCTGATTATAATGGACCGACCACATATTGCGGTCGACATGATACCAGCGGCGATGGCCGGTCGCGAGTTCATAGCCCGCGAGCCAGAACACCTCCCCGCGCGGCGTCTGAAGATCGTACCAGATCCATTTTCCGTCCGGCGAGAAAAATTCGTGGCCGGCGATTTCCATGTTCATGAAACGCTTGTGGACAAGTTGCTTGCCCGTGCCATCGGTGCGGATGGTCCAGATGCGATCGACCTTGTGCCAGGGACCTTCGTGGCAATACATGATGAGGCCGGGATCGGTGGGCGAGAATTGGACATGGTTGAGCCAGTCGGTCGAGGCGACCACCACCTTCCGCTCGCCGGTGCGAATGTCGATGGTGAAGATCTCCATCGGAATCTTCGCCTCCAGCCGTTCATTGAGGCGCACTTCCTTCGCTTCGGCGAAGGTCAGCGGCTGGCCGTCGGGGCCGGTGGCGGCGTAGTTGGCCTGGCCGAACTGCTGCTTGATTTCCGGTTCGCCATCCTTTTTCGTGCCATCGGGCTGAAGCGGCTTGTCGCTCGCCGCCCATTGGCCAAGCAGCAGGGTTTCGTCAGCATTGATCGAGCCGATCGAGCCCTTTGCCACGGTCGCGATGCGCCGCGTCTTGCCGCTGTCGATGTCGGCGGCGAAAATGGTCGTCGCCCCGCCTGCATCGTCGCGGCGGCGGCCGGCATAATAGGCCGTGCGCGTCCGGCGGCCAGTAAAGAGCAGTTGCAGGTCGCGCCCCTTGACCAGCGGCGTCACGCTCCAGTCGGCCAGCGTCACGACGCTGATGCCATCGGGCGTCGAGATGACCATCTTGTCGCCCTGGGGCGTATAGCTGTTCTGGTGGAAATAGAGGCTGGCCGCGCCGCCGGGCGCATCGGTGATCTGGACGATCTCATGCCCGGTGGTGGCGTCGGTCCACTGCTTCACCGGCTTGGCCACCGCAGCGCCGGTCCAGGCGAGCGCCGCCAGCGCGAGGAGCGAGATGCCGCTTTTCATGGAGATATCCTTCTTCAGCTTTGGGCCGGCAGTGCATCGGGGATGAGCGCCAGATTTTCGATCGCCGCCAGCCCCCATTGGGCCGCGGCATTGGTGGAGACATGGGGCCATTCGACCGTGGGGCCAAGGATTTGCGGTCCTTGCAGCGTCACGCGCGGATCGCCCTGCGAAAGACCAAGGCCCGCTTCGCCCGAGAAAAACTCCTCCCAGGCGCGGCGCGCCATGGCGGGATCGCGGGTTTCATGCGCCAGATAGGCGGTCAGGCGTGAATGGCCTTCGCGCAGGTTGCGGCCGCGATAGGGGAAGGGGAATTTCGCCTCCCATTGCGCGCGCGGGGCGTTGAACCAACGGCAATAGTCAAGCCAGGCCGTGCGGTAGGCAGGCACGTCAAGCAGGTCGAGCAGTTCGGCATTGAGTTCGAGCGCACCGAACACGGCATTGAGATGCGATACCGATATGCTGTCGCCCTTGCCCAGGAAACGGCCAGTCGACAGGTCGAACGGCGCGGTCCCGGTCAGCCAGCCATATTGCAGGCCGCCGATGCTGGTCATGCCGGCAAGCAGCCGGTCGCGCCATTTCCGCTCGCCGGTCCGTTCCCACTCGGCAAGCCAGGAGGAGGCGACCGCGCACCAGGTGGTGCCAAAGGTCATCTCTATGACGCCGTCGGGCAACCTCTTGCGTTCCGCCCCCGGCACCTTGCGGCCGATTTCGACATGGGCGAGCGTCTGGTCGGACAGTAGCAGGTCCCGCATCAGGTCCCCGACCCGTTCGTCGCCGGTCAAATAATAATAGATGCGCCGATAGATCGCGTTGGAAATGCGCGGCTGCTTGCTGCTGTCGCTCCAATGCTGAACGCCATGACGCGTGCCCAATCCCTTGAAGCGGCCGAGATGATAGACGTCGACCTCGCCCGTATGGCGGGTCATCGCCTCGGCGAAGCGGAACAGGCCCGCATCGCCGGTGCGCAGGACGCTCAGCCACAGCCACAAGTCGGGCGACAATTCGCTATTGTCCCAGGCAAAGCCGCCAATGTCGTAGCGCCACTGGTGCCGGTCAGCGTCATAGGTGTGCATGACGTCGCCATGATTCCAGAAGCCATACCAGCGGCGGCGGTCGACCTCTGCTTCGTAGAAGGCGGCGAGATTGGTGATCTGGTCCTCGATCCGCGCCTTCATCGGCGTCGATCGATCGGGCAGCGCCCAGGGGCCAAAGACATTCGCGGCATGGATGCGCTGCGGTTCGACCATCAGTTGCGGCGGCACGGCGTTGGCCTGCGCCATGGCGGCGAGCCGATCAGCGCCAGGCGTGGCGGCGCAGGCCCAGAGCGTCAGTTCGCTGGTGCGGGCAGTGCCGGTTGCGCTGTCCCAGCCGGGCTCATAATCTTCATAGGTGATGGCGAGCCCTTCATTCTGGGCATCATAACCCTCCATGCCGAGCACGCCGCGATAGGGGCGCATATCCATGGGACGTGCATCGGGCGACCACAGCCAGAGCGCCAGACGCGCCTCGTCGGATGCGACATCGCTGATATCGATCTGGGTCGGGTGCCGCTGCCAGAAATAGCGGGCCGCGAGCGCCACGCCGCCGGTCGGCGAGCCGACATAACCAAGCCCAAGCGCGCGGGTCCCGGCCGTGGCGTCGACCCAGGCATGGCCGGCCTGCGTGCGCTTGACGATGGCGAAACCGTCGGCGCTGAGCTGGCTTAGGCTGAAATCGCTCCACGTCGGGATGCGATCCAGCAGGGGGCGGACGCTGTCGGCCATCGCGTCCATCGGCACGGCGTGACCCGCGATCTGCGCCGCGCGTGCCGCCTCTCCCGGATCACGGCGCAGACCGGTAAGCGGGCGGACGGCTTCGGAAAAGAGATGCCCGTGCGTGGTGGCGAGGCGGACATGGCGGTCATGCGGCGCGCCGGCCATCGGCACGGCGGCGACAAGGCCCAGGCTGCTGACAAAATCCTTTCCCGGATCACCGTCGAAGACGAAACTGTGCACGACGCGCAGATGATCGCCGCCGGCATAGGCATAAAGCCGCATGGTGAAGGGCAGCAGGCTGCGCCCCGCCCCTGCATGCATACCCTCTATCCGGACAACCGCGCGCACCGGGCCTTTTTGTTCGACCGTCACCCGGTCGATCCGGCCGGTCAGCTGGGTGCGGCGGCCGTTTTCGGGTGCATCATCAATACTGGCGACGAGCGTGAGCGGCCCCATCACTTGCCGATCGCCCGCCCAGGCACCGGCGATCGCAACCGCACCGCTGCGCGGGATCCGCCAGCGTGTCCCGCCGCTGACGATCTCGACCATGTCCGACTGTTCGCGGACCATGACGCCCGCCTTGGGCGCCGTGGGCCGGCCGGGTGCGACGTCCAGGGTCGCGGGCTGGTCCATGCCGGCGGGCAGCGCGTGCGCCGACCATTTGAGCGACCCGTCGGGCCAGGTGGCGAGCGTCCAGTGCTGGGACGGGAGCGGCTTGCCGTCGCCGCGCACCGCCAGTGGCGCGCCCGGCTTCACGGCCCCGCGCGGCCAGGGCACGCCGAAGGTCTGGCCAAGGCTGAGCGTGGGCGCTTCGCCGTCGATCCAACGGACCGGCGTGCTGCGCGGCATGGTCGAAGCGGCGCGGGCAGCGGAGGGGATCAGCGCGGCGGCGCTGCCCATCAGGCTGGCGCGCAGCATGTCGCGGCGGCCGATGGTCAAAATGCTGGTCATTGTCCCCTCCTATGCCGGTCTTCAGAGCCGGGTGATCGAGAATTTACGTAGCTGGATATGGCTTTGGGTGGTGCGCACGCCAAAATGGCCGCTGCGATAGGGATGCCGGTCCGTCATGGCGAAGAGGGTTTCCCGGTCACGCTCCACCGCGATATGGGCGCCATCCGCGATCAGGCGCAGATGGAACCAGCGATTGGGCGTGAGCATCGCGGCCGGATCGGTCCGATCGTGCGCGGGCAGCAGCGGCCGATCACCGGCGCGGCCGACATAACGACGCATCCGCGTGGTGCTGTTCCGATTGCCGCCGATGCCGACATAATAGGTGCGCAGGCTGTCATAGTCCTCAAACACGCCGCTGCGGCGGGCGGCGAGCGCCGACCCGCCCGGCACGGCGGGGTCCTGCGCCATCCAGAAGGCGTTGACGTCGCTGACCGCGTCCTGCGGTCCACCGGCCTGCACCGCGCGCACGTCATAGGCGATCGCGACCGGTCCTTTCAGCGGCTGGCGAAACCAGAGGGTCAGGCCGACGGGCGTGTCGATGTCGAGCACGCCCTGCGCGGCGGACACGCGGGCCTGAGGAGACGCGGCTTCCAGTTGCCACTGATCCAGACCGTGGGAGAAATCATCCCGATAGAGCATCTTGCGGGCAGCGCGCGCCGCGACTGGCGTGGATGCCAGCGCGGCGAGCAGTGTCCGGCGCGAAAGGCCGGTTCCGATCACAGTTTCAGGCGGACACCGCCATAGACACGGCGACCGAAGGTTTCGATGATCGTGCGGCGATAGACGCTGTTCGCATTCTCCTTGCGCGTGGCGTCGAGCAGGTTGACCCCTTCAAGGAAGAAAGCGACGCCGGGCATCACCGTGATGTTGAGCGACGCGTCGAGCTGGCCATAGGCTTCGCCAAATTCCGGGTTGCCGCCGCGACCGGCGGCGTTGATCAGATATTTGGACCGCCAGTTATAGGCGCCGCGCAGGCTGACCACATCATCTTCATAATAGGCCGACAGATTGTAGCTGTGGCGTGAGAGGCCCTGGAACGGCAGGGAATCGCCGGTAAACCGATCCACCCCTTCATAACCGCTATCCTTGGAATAGGTGTAGTTGGCGATCACACCCATCTGCTTGAGCACAGGGACGTCGAGGAAGTCGAACGCAAGCTGCGCGCCGGCTTCCACGCCGTTGATCGTCACCTTCTGCGTGCCGTTGGTGGGCACGGTGATGGTATAGGTGACGTCCGTCGCCGGGTCGGTATAATCCTCCGTCGTGTTCTGAATGAAGCTGCTGATTTCCTTGCGGAAATAGGTCACCGACGCAAAGCTGGTGCGGTTGATATAATATTCTAGGCCCGCATCATATTGGCGCGCGCGGAAGGGCTGGAGCCCCGGATTGCCGCGCGATCCGGTGAGGCCCACCACATCCAGCGTGAAGCGCGGCGCAAGCTGCTGCGGCAGCGGGCGCGCCATGACTTCGGTCGCTGTGACGCGCGCCATCAGCTTGTTGGGAATAAGCTCCGCCTTCATATTGAGCGAGGGCAGGAATTCGGTGTTCTTGCTGTCATAGGCGACCGGGGAGACGATGCCGCCCTGGCTCAGATAGCCCGACGTATCGACCTTGGTATTGACGACGCGCGCGCCGATGACGCCCGTGACCGGCACCGCGCCGACATCAAAGGCGAAGGCGGCCTGCGCATAGCCGGCCAAGTTCTTTTCACCCACTTCCCACGTGTCAGTGAACACCTGGCACGTGCCGCCCGGACGCGTCGGGCAGCCATTGGCTTCGAACGGATCGGGCACGCCGATCGCGTCGGCCACGCCCTGCGTCATGTTGAGCCAGCCGCGATAGCCGTCGCTAAAGCCCAGATCACCGGTGTGGAAGAAGGGCGCGGTACCCAGCGATGCAAAGCCGACCGCATTGTCGATCTGCTGCTGGACGGCGGGATCGGAAAACCCGTTGAGCACGGTCGAACGATTGAAGAATTTGCTCGTGACCTTGAGGTCGCGATACTGACCGCCGATCTTGATCGACGTCAGGAAGCCGCCGTCGGGCTTATATTCCGCGTCCAGCTTGGCCATTTTCTCCGACTGATCGTCATAGCGCGGGCGGCGCAGGACGGTCAGCTGGTTGATCCCCGCGCGGGTGGTGGGATCATTGGGCAGGATGATGTTGGGCGCATTCTGGCCATTGGCATAATCGACGATCAGGCTGTCCATGCCGGTGACGGCGGCGGTCGCGTTGATCTCGTTATTATAGGCCTTGGCCTTGGAATAGGAGATTTTCGGCGTCAGCGTCAGATTACCGGTCGTCCATTCCGCGCCCAGCGCCAAATTATAGGTGGTGCGGCGAATGTCGCCCAGAATGTTGCGGTAGGAAACGCCCAGCTGGCTGGTCTGCGCCAGCGCGGGGTTGTTGGTCATTTCCAGATGCTGGACCGTATTGTCCGGCCCGATGATGGTGTTTTCAGTATCGACGATGCCGCCGCTGGTGCCGGTTTGCAGATATTGCGAGGTGACGGACTGGTTGGACCGCGTCCAGTTGCCTTCGAAATAGGCTTTGAGGTCATCGCTCGGCTGCCATTCCAGGATGCCGTTCAGCGCGTAGCGGCGGGTTTCGAGGCGGTTGATGACATAGCGGGGAATGTCCGGGAAGAAATCGCCCATGCCATCGTCGTTAAGGTCATAGAGATCGCCATTGGGGTCGCGCAGCTGGACCCAGCCGGTGGTGCGGGCCTGATGGCTTTCGACATTGCGGTTTTCGAACGTGCCCGACACCAGGATGCCGATCGTGCCGTCGGCGAAGGTGTCGCTGCCGATCAGGGCCAGGCGCGGGTCCATATGGTCGCCGATATCGGCATAGATGGCCTGCGCCGATCCGGCGAGATAGGGCTTGCCGCCATTGTCGAACGGGCGACGGGTGATGATGCGCACGGTGCCGCCCACGCCGCCTTCGGTCATGTCGGCAGTGGCGGACTTCACTACTTCCACGCGATTGACGAATTCGGAAGGCAGATCGCGGAAATCGACGTCGCGGCCGCCGCCGACCGTGGTCGACAGGGCGGTGGTGCCGTTGATTTCGACCCGGTTCAGGCTGGGATCGGCACCACGGATGGTGACGCCCGACCCTTCGCCGTCGGAACGGGTGATCTGGACGCCGGTGACGCGCTGCAACGCTTCGCCGACATTCTTGTCAGGGAATTTACCGATATCTTCCGCCGAGATCGCGTCCAATACGGTTGGCGAATTGCGCTTCGCATTGAGCGCGCCCTGAAGGCTGGAGCGGATGCCGGTGACGACGATGTCGGCGACGTCATCATCCTGGGTGGCTTGAGGGGCGACATCCTGTGCAGCGACGGCAAGCGGCGCAACCGTCGCCAGAGCCGCATAAGAAATCGTAGCAAGTTTCACATAACGCAACCGCACCAGTCATCCTCCCTTTACCAATATTCCACATATTGGGCTTTGATTGCGTTATTTGGAAAGAAATGATGGTTGTTGTCAAGCGTCCCTTTTCGGCGCGTCGACAGGATCGCGCAAAAGGGGCCGTTAAATCAGCGACTTGATTGTGAAAAATGCGGCGGGACGAAGCTTTAATGACTGGTCCGACCGTCCCTCAATGTGGCCGGTGGCATCGCGTACGGCCTAGGAAATCGCGACTCCGTCCCGCACGATCGGTGCGTCTGACCCAAA
>MDSZ01021478.1_pt1 | contig 13512 bp, 9 predicted proteins | sample 811201 | NCBI WGS metagenome assembly MDSZ01 (sample SAMN05326647, study PRJNA326480) | marine metagenome | isolation source: seawater | place: Indian Ocean: North | collected 2010
ATTTTCCGTTTGTTGGACCGCATTTTGATTCTTTCTAGCGTTGGATCTGTGGTATACAGCGGTCCTTCGATTTCGGCGAAATGTTTCTTTGAATCTTTGGCGTACGTACCGCCTCGACCGCGAGACGTACACGTGGCGGACTTTATATTGGATGTTGTTATTAAATCGTCCAGAGAAAAGACATCGCGCGCGTGCAGAGACTTTGCGGTTTCAGACATCTTCATGCTCAACGAAAGAACGATTGAAATGCTCGTCATTGAAGCGTCGTCGGATGAAACCGAGGAAAATTGCGACGACGACGACGACGACGAAGAACAAGGAAACAGAAGAAAAGTTCGTGGTAAAAGTACTCGTTCCTTGGCGAAGAAACGTTCCGCACCGATGAAGGTTCAAATTCAGCAACTCCTCGCGCGTCTGTGCAAAAATGCCACTCGTCACCCGTTTTTGATTACCACGCATTTTATTGCGACGCTCTTTTCTGCCATTGCACTAGGCGCGATATTCTTCCAGTGTGGTCGAGACACTGGCGGCGTGCAGAATCGAATGGGGTGTTGTTTCTTCATTCTCTTATTTCTCACGCTCATGTCACTCTCCTCCCTCCCGGTGTGGAGAGAGGACGATTTATTGTCTAGGAGAGAAATTCTCACCGGCGCGTACGGTGTGGACGGTTATTTCGTCAGTCAAGTCGCGTTCGATGTGATTGTCGTTCGGGCCATTCCGCCTTTGTTTTTCTCTCTCGCCACGTATTTCTGCGTCGGTTTACACTTGAACTTTTTATCTTTTGTAAACTTTACGTTCGTGTGCGTGTTGACAAACATCGCGGCTTCGGCGTTGTGTACTTGTGTATCCATCGCAACGCCATCGAATGCGTCCGCAAACGTCGTCGGTATGCTCTTGTTGCTCGTGAACGTTGTGTGCGGTGGATTTTTACTCAACGAGGAACAGCCGCGAGCAAAAGCGGCGGACTCTAGCGGCGATCGTCACATCTTGGTTAAATTATTGACGCGGTTATCGTTCGTCAATCACGGGTTTCAATCCATGATGATAGGTGAGTTTTTAGACGCGGGGACGTTTTATTTCACGCCGAAACTGGTCGAAAGTGATCCATCCAAGAAATCTTCTTCCTCTTCTTCGTCCGGCGGCGACGTACGCGTTCCGGTTTCCGGGAAAGAAGTCTTGGATTTCTTCTCATTCGGGTCTACGCGAAGTGAAATGCGAGCTCACGTGTTCGCTTTGGCTTCGTTAGCGTGCGCATATTTAGCTATCGCGTACTTTTTGCTCAAGTTTAGAGTTAGGTGTTAGATATTTTTAGATTTACGTCGTAGTGTTCAATATATTACACACGAATGGCACAACACGCTCAGATTCTTAAAAGTATTATTCGTTATCGTCAAAGCTATCAAAAGCATCCTTCGCCATGGCCCCGGCAGCTTCTTCGCGGCGAATTACCTCTCGTTTGCTCTTCTCGTCTTCTTCCGGGTGTAATCCGTCCACGTGCGACATCGTTCTCAACGGTCTCAACTCTTTCGTCATGCACAAGTGTCGTCCGCTGCCTTCTTCTTTGATGTCGAAGACAGAATCGGTGGAATCTCCGGAGGAAGAAGCGCCCCAACTCGTCGCCGTGGCCGAGAAGCTCTTTTCAACTACCCACCCGTCCGCTTCCATGTTTCGCAAAGCATCGGTGGCTTCTTTCATCGCTCGTCTCGCATCTTCGAACGATCGACATTTTGAGAAATCAATCAGTTCGTTCGGATCAACTTCCTCTCGCAGGCAATTGACGTTCAAACCTTCGTTCATTAAATCTTCAAAAGACATGAGACGAAAGATGAAATCGCCCTCGGGTTTCCTTCTCAAAACTCTCCCGAGATCATCTTCTAGCCATCGCCAGTTCCCATCGATGTCTTGCGCGAGGTGGAGTTCGAGAGGGAGTTTCATTTCGGCGATGTAATTCGCGTCGCCTCCTAACAAAGCATCCAACAATTCGTCGTCGTCGTCGTAGTACTCGTCGTCGTCGTCGTCGTCGTAGTATTCGTCCTGGTCTTCGATGCTTCCTTTCGCGGATTTCCGTTCCGAATCGTACCTCTGTTCGATGCGCATGTAATGTTCCGTCTCTCTCATAAAATCTTCGTGCGTGATTTCCAAGTCGTCTTCGTCCAAATCTTCAAAGTCGATGCCGAGAAACGAAAGCGCCTCGTCGTAGCCTTTCGCGTGTTTCGGTAAGCACAAAACGTTCACGTAATTCCCAAGAAAATCGGAAACAGTATCCGGTACTCTCGACGAGCACAATTCTTTATACGCTTCCACGGCGTTGACGTAATCCAACACGCGTTGTAACTTTACCGAAGATCTCGCCGAGGTATCTCTGGCTTCTTCTACTGCCCATTCTTTCTCTTCGATTAAAAGCTCCAATCGTTTTTTTTGCATTTGGAATTGCTCTTTGGAAAGCACCGTAGTTTCGTGTTTCGGCGCCTGATCTTCGTCTTCCACTTCTTCTTCTTCTTTCTTCGGGAGAGCCTCTTCCTCTTCTTTCGTGGTAACGTTCGCGTTTGCGTTTGTGGCGGCGGTGGTGGTCTTCTTACCATTTTTCGTCGCGGAGGCGTTACTGATCTTCACGTTCTCTTTCGTCGTCGCGGTTCTCGTCGCGGTCGCGTTGGGATTTTTCTTCTTCGTCGTCGGCGTCTTCTTCTTCTTCTTCTTCTTCGTGTGTTGTTGATTATCGTTCGGCGCCTTTGACTGGTCCCTCGCGAACGACGACGACGACGACGACGACGACGACGCGCCGCTCTCTCTCCTCGGCGCGTCCATTTCCGGATGATCTAACCGCGGATCTGCATCCGCATCCGCAATCGGCGACGACATCTCGTTCTTCTTCTTTTTCGCCGCGTTTTCCTTCTTCCTCCTTTCCGGGGAAGACTCCGAGTGGTGGTGGTGGTGGTCGTCGTCCTCGAAGCCTCCTCCTCGGCGTCGCGCCGCGACGCGCGTCGTCATTGCTTTCGTCCTTCGCCTTCGCTGCTGGAGGAGTTGTTGTGGCTTTTGTTGCGCCGCGAGACACCACCCAAAGCCTTCTTCTTCCTCGAGACGCCGCATAGTCGTTTCCCCTCGCATCATCATCATCGCGACGTTGTTGCGTCTTTGGGTGTTCGGGTGCATCGTCGCCGCGACGAAGGGCATCGTCGAACAACACCGCATCATCTCGTACTCCTTTGGTCGTTTTGAGCGCGCTCTTCCTTCTTCTTCTTCCTCTCACACCGCAAAGCGCTCTGCTTTTTGGCTCTTCCTCTGCGGGGGGTCGTCGTCGTTGGAATCTCTCGATTGGATTACACACACGACACCCAACGGGAATATATATATCTACAGAAAACGAGATTCGTCTTTTCGCGTCTCTCTTCTTCTCGCTTTTCTCCCAAGGAGTAGTAGTAGTAGTAGTATATGTGTGTTTTCGAGAGAGAGTAGGAGTAAGAAAAGAGGAGAGACTACACAGTATATGTATATATACTCAACAGCGCGCGGTGGTGTGTGTTGTGTGTCGTACCGTCTAAAGAAGTAGTATATAAATAGAGACGAGTGAGTGCCTTCCAAAGGTCTCTGATAGTAGATATTATGTGTGGCCAAAAAGAGGACCATATAAAAAAAAGGAAAGATTTTTCGAGAGATATTTTATTAAATTAGACCCGTGAAAACACGACCATAGTAGTCCTTGTGTTTTTATTTAGGGTATCATTTTAGCGAAAAAGACAAAAAAAAAGACAAAAAGAGAGATGGATTGTGTTGGATGTCAAAATTCTCTTTTTGTTGAAGTCCATCGTATCTTTCGGATGAACGCTTAGGAGGAGGAGTTATAACAACTGTTGTTTTAGAAGTCGCACATCATCGCATTTTTGGGGTCTAAAACAACAGTGGAGGAGGACTTTTTAGTATTCCTTTTGGAGTGGAGTAAGGTATAGTATATGTGGGATGTTTTAATAATAATAACTACGTACGTGGTATTCTATTATTCCATCGCGTCCAAACACTTGTCGTACATATCCCCGGCTTTGGCTAATTCGCCCATGTCCGTGTACACGTCTCCGAGCATACCAAAGACGGTGGAATCTTTGGCGATGAGTAAAGCGCGCTCGAGCTGAGCTGCGGCTTGGGTTAAATCACCCGACGCTTGGTACGCCATCGCCAAACCTTTCCGCGCGGAGAGCGAATCTTCTGAAACGTCGTCGTCGCCGCTCGCGGAGGCGGTTTTCACGGCATCGAGGGCATCTTGAAATAAAGCTATGGCCGCGTCGTACTCCCCACTCGCGTACGTCGATTTCGCCTTTCCGATCAACCCCATAGCTTGGCTCGTCGAGCCGCCGTCGGTCTTCTTCGCCTCGAAACGCTCGTCTTCCGCGCGTTGCATGATCGCTCTCATTTGAACGTTCAATCGTTCGATTTCCAGCCTACGTTTGCGACTGAGCACGCCATTCAAACTCGCTCCGATGAGTGCTAAAAACTCCAGAGTTGCCAGCGCTGGCCAGTATTTGCGTCCGAAGAGTTGGAGTTTGGATAAGTCTTCCTCCAACGCGGCTTTGTTGGGCGCCTTGGACACTTTGGATATCTGGACGAATTCATTTTTCGCGCATCTTCTTGTGTTGTTGCTTGAGCACTCCGACAATAAAGACGACGACGACGGTTTCAACGCCTCCAGGGACATCATCATCTCTCCGCGGTACTCTTCGGAGACGACGACTTCTTCGACGCTTCTTCTTCTCCCGTCTTCGCTACTCGATGCCGCCGACGACTTTGACGAATGCATCGCCATCATCATCATCATTTTTGATTGTCGTCGATGAGATCGCGCGTTATTCAAAACGTTTTTGGTGGACGCGCTGCTCCGCCGAAACGACGACGACGACGACTCGAACGCAGAAGAAGAACAACAACAACGCATTTTTTTTTCTTCTTCTTCTTCTTTTACCCTCCTCCAAAAAACAACACCACAGACAGAGAGAGAAGAGGCCTTCGGGGGGTGTTCGACAAGTGACGATTTCGAGATGCTTTTTTTTATCCAAAATTTTGTGGGTAAAAAAAAGTGGGTGTTTTTAGAGAGAGAGAAGAAGTCTGGAGAGAGAAGATATACAAAGGTAGTTTAAGCTTTATTACATCGTTGACTGCACACACACACAGTCTATAGTATACTACTCTATATACTAGGTAGCTGTGTGTGAGTATTGTGAGCACATATTATCCCCAAAGAAGAAGAAGAAAAAATCCTCTTTGATGATGATATTTTACTTTTTTACGCGAGGTCGTCGAACGCGACGCCGCCTCCGGCGTGCCGTCGCCGTTCTGCGCCGATCTCTTTTATTCGCTTCCTCCGTTCGAGCTCTTTCGTTCGGAACGCCGCCTTTTGTCGTCGTTTGTGTCGTTCGGTAGTATTCTCGTCGTTTACGTCGTCGTCGCCCGACCGCGACGACGTTTCGAAGACGTCGGCGAAGACGAACGGAGAGGGAGCGCCGAGACCGCTCGGTCTTCGTCTCTCGCGGCGGCGGCGTTCGTCTCTCGCGGCGGTGGTGGTGGTGTTCGAGTGTGGCGCGTCCTCTTTTTCTTCGCCTTCTCTTCTCGTCTCCCGATGTTCCGCAAAAACGGCCGCCGCCGACGCCGTCATTCTCTCCCTCCCGACCCGAAATCCGCTCAGTCTCTCTCTGTTCTTCTTCCCGTCTTGGTCGCGCACCAACGCGCCGAGCGGATCCGTCTCCCTCAATATCTGCGCCAATTCGCCGCTCATCTGCGACCCGTCCTCTTGCGCGTCCAGTACCTTCACCAGTAAATTTCTATAAAAGTTCACGCTTCGGTATTCAAACAGCCCGCCGACGATGCCAGTGGCGACGCCGACGACGACGCGCGCGCGAAACGCATTCGTCTTGTTCTTAAAACCTCCTCCCATCATATTTGTGCCATCGCTACTATTACTCATCGAAGAAAAGTACCCGAACGCGCCGGTCAGACCGCACGCGACGATAACTCTCGCGATGGACGCGTTCACAAACTCGTTCACGGTCCTTTTCTCTTCCGCGGAAGGTTCGTAGTCGAGAATCTGCTGGCGGCGAGAGAGCTCGGCGAGTGCGCGTTTGGCAACTGCCGGGGAAACATCGGGAAGATTCTTCTTCTTCTTTGAAGAGGAGGACTTCGATGATGATGATGATGATTCAGAAGAACACGACGCGACGGAGACGAAGCACCAAGAGGCACGAGCGACGCGTCGAAGGAAACTATTATACCGCGTCGGCCGGTCGTCGTCGTCGTCGTCGACGATGATGACGCGCGACATGAGTAGTGTCGGGCATTTGCAATGAAGATATATGTATGAAGCGATGGTATGTAGTCTCTGCGGTACAGTAGTAATGAATATCGTACTACATCGTTTTTCTGTTCTATTGTACGACTCTGTGCGTTCTAAGAAAGAAGGCAGAGAGAAAAGGAAGAAGCGTGATGAGATAGGTGTGGTGTTGTGAGTACTCCTGCTGAGAAAATAATGTGCGATACGAGAGAAACGACGCCTCTCGCGCGCGTCGTTTCGAGAAAGCGCGCGCGAGAGAGAGAGAGAAACGAACGCGCAAATGTGCGCGTGACGACACGTATTCCACATCGATATATATATATATATACATTCTTTCGGAAGCCATTTTTTCCGCTCATCGTTTTTGTGAAGGGCCGCCGTTCCAAAAGGCAAAACATTTCTCAACGTCGGACGGTAATTCCAAAAAAAGTGTCTCGTCACTAAGAATATATATATATATATATGTGTGCGCTCTCTCTCTCGCGCGCGCGCGCGTGAGAGTAATACATTGAGAAGAGACGTACCTTTACTCCTTTTGCTCCTTTTTGCGATGCTATTTTACATTCATCCTTCCGCCTCGACTTCTTCCCAGGAGGTGGCGATATTACTGTTCACGGCCACGTACGAGTTTGATTTGTGTTTCGGCACGAACGTCCAATCCGCTTTCGGTTTGCCCAAGAACATCTCGCTGACTTTAATCCAATCTTCGACTTTATCCGATGCCAACAAGGTTTCCATCTCATCTCGACCGAAATAACGTTGCGGACGTAGGTGCATCTTCTGCACGCTCGGATTTTCCAAAAGACCAACCGGGACGTATCTGTGCGTGTAACTCATCCACTCGCACAAAAATGTTCTCGTCTTTTCGACGCCGATGGAATCGGAACCCCAATGTTCTAATCCGTAGTTACAGAACTCCGCAAAGTACTCTAAACGTTCGGAGGAAGAGACGTCGATGTGTCTTTGCTCTTTAATCTCTTGAAACAGCCACGGTTTAATAATTGCACCGCGACCGATCATGCACGTGGCGATGTTTCCAGATTCCATGTGCGCGTTGTAATCTTCGTAGGTATACACGTCGCCGTTACCGATGAGCGGGATGACGCCTTTTGAAATAGTTTTAGCTATTTTACCGCACTCATCGATGTATTCCCAATCCGCCAAACGCGAGTAGCGCTGCGCACGCGTGCGTCCGTGTAACGTCACCGCGGCAACTTTACCGAGCCAACCGGCGTTGAGCGAATCTCGAGATGTCGAAGAAGGCGCAGAGCAACACCGATTGACGATATCGTGCGCGTTCCACTGTTGCTTGCGATCGTGGTAGCCCATTCGAATTTTGATCGTCAACGGGATCTTACGCAACGATGAGCTCGCTGCGTCGATTATTTTCTCCATCTTACCGGTTTTAAGTTGCGTGAGTAAAGTTGATCCAGCTCCTTTTGCGCAGACGCCTTCGATTGGACATCCCATGTTGATGTCGATGAAGTCGCATTGGACTTCATTTTCAATCAGTTCCTGTTATTGTTTTGAAAGGCGAAAAGAAGAAGAGTGTTAGTCTATTTTCATAGACGCGAGAAACTAATAACATTGACAATAAATAGTACATCGAGCGGTCAGATAGCACTGGGAACTCACGAGCTGTAAAATAACCAGAGAATGCGAACACTCCCCGGCGCTTCCTCCTTTGCGCCTACTAGGGCTGCGGCTGCCAAAGAAGTCCCAAGATTTAATCATCACCCCGGTCGTTGCACATCGATGTATCGCGCAAAACGCACGACGAAAGAAAATGCAAAAGCTACTATAAAACGTACCACGCATCTGCCGATCAAATCGGGATATCCACCACATATTTGGACACCGAACTTATTAGTCTTACTCGATTCGCACGCGTGTCTTCGTAAAAGTGCCCACTCACGTCGATCGCCTGCTAACAAGTTCGATGCCATCGCCATCTCAGATATCGTCACATCTGCACCAAACTTCACGCACAAGCGTCGAAACGGCGCGTGTCCAACCGTTGTTAATGGTGCCAAGACTAACTTTTTGTTGAAATTGATCGCGTTCTTCTCCGTTTTCTCTTCGTCCTCGTTCTCATTCTCGTTCGCGTCGTCGTTTCGTTTCTCTCTGTTCATAGCCGCAATCTTCCTCTTCTTCGTTTTAGACACGCACAATAAATCACACCGAACTTTCTCTAAATATCTTGTCGACCTTGGCAAACGATACGTCGATTCGCGTAATTCTTTCTGCAACCGGTCCTCCATGGTATTGAACTCTTCGCTGCCCTCGCTCCGTCTCCACTCGAGCAAAGTCTTCGTCTCTTTCGACGACGAACGATCGTTTTCGTGTCGTTCGTAAAAGTAACACCGAATCCCAAACGGACACTTCACGTCTTTCATCTTCTTCTCGTACGGACACTTGGCCTCAAAAAAACATCGCCCGGCGAGACTCCCTCCAAATCCGTCCCGTCTCGCCGACGCGTACTTCTCCACGTCGTGCACGTGTTCGCACGACGTCGATTCGTACGGGCAGGCTTTCCCAACCGCCACGAACGGGCATAAATCCTGCCTCATTGCCGCGTATTTTTCTTTCTTCCTTTGCTTTTGCGACTTTGCGCCTCGTCGTAAGCCGTTTTTATTGCTTTGTAAAATCCCTCCTCTTTTCTTTAACGGTTTCTCATCAAAGTCGTCTCGCGTTCCAATTTCGCTTTGCGTTGTAAAAGCCTCCTCCTGTGTGGCAGAAGTCTTCTCGGGAACCACCAAAAACGTCTCTCGAATCGGTAAGAATCCTTCCTTCGCGAGCTTCTCGACGCGTCGTCGCTCGGACGATGACGCGTTCGGCATTTCTTTCCCTCTCTCTCTTTTCGCCGCACGAATCGCTTTCGCACGAATCGCGCCGCCGAAAATCCCTTTTCCCGATCTAGTATCTATCTACGCGGTTTAACGACGGCCATCGAGAGACGACGAGACAAAAGGTACCTCTGACGCGGCGCATCGCGTGCAGAGGAGCCGCCAGGTGACGGGGATCGCGAGAGGTTCGATGTCGCCTTCGCAAACGTGGAGTCACTTCTTTCTTTTTGGGGGAGAATTGGAATGCGTCATTTTTTATCTAGTAGTACGTAAGAGTACGTCGTTTTGATTCAACAAATGTAACTGTTCACTGCCGTCGCTGCTGCGCTAACCATTTTTCTCTTCTCAATCGAAGGACGGCGGACACTTCGTCCTCCTCCTCGTCGTCGTCTTCGACTGCCGCCGGCTGCACGTCTTCGCGTCGCGGGTTTTCGTCTGCGGTTATTTCCTCTGTTTCTTCTTCGTGCGTTTCTTCAATCTCGGGGGCGTTGTTCATCGTCGCCGGCGTCGGCGTCGAGGCGGCGGACGGCGACGCCGAGCGCGAGTGTCGAAAGGCGACTTTTTTCGTACCTCCTTCGCGTTGCAAAGAAGAGGAAGGCATCGTTGTCGCGATTTTCTCGAATTTCGTTTCGAGAGGAGGAGGAGTTTTTGAGTGCTGCTGTTGCTGCTGGTCGAGCTTTTGCATCAGTTCGTTCACTTTTCGTTCCAACGCCAAGATTTTCTCGTTCGCGCGAGCGTCGTTTTCCATTTGCGCTTGACGACGGTTATACTCTTTTTCGTACTGTTCTGGGGTGAGCGGCATTGGTTGTTGGTGTTGCGAATCGTTCGGAAACGGGAAGTAGCTACTAGCACCACCGCCGTTGATGTTCGTTCCCGGAGGGAGCAAACCAATCGGCGCGACGCTCATGAACGCCATTTGCGCTTGTTGCGCGGCAGCCGCAACGGCAGCGGCGGCGGCATGCGCCATGCGACGCGCGGATATGTCTTCGTCAGACAATGATGATTCGTCGTTCGCGATGTTTGTCGCCGCGGCGGTGATGCCGGCATGGTAGGACGCGTTGATGGCGGCGGTACCAGGCGTCCACCACTCGCCGCCCGGGTTGAGATTTGCCGAAGGCGAAGGCGCGATTGGCGTCGTCATAGCCGGCGGCGGCGTCGCTCTCGTTTCTTCATCATCTTGTTGTCGTTGTTGTTGTTGTTGTTGTTGTTGTTGTTGTTGTTGTTGTTGTTGTTGTTGTACAAATCTCGGTGACGGTGGCGTGTGCGCTGGAGTAGGCGTTGAAGCCGCTGCGGCGGCAGGGGTCGCCCTCGTCGGTTCCCTCGAAGTCGAAGGGGTAGTAGTAGTTGTGGGTTGTTGTTGTTGTTGTTCGTCACCCAGACGACGTGTGAGATGTTCTAATCTCTGCTCTCGAATGCGTTGCGCTTCTGGGTCCGCTTCTGTTGTGGTCGTCGTCGTGGACGCCGACGAAGGATGAGCATCTGTTCCTCCTCCTTCGCTCGCCGTTGCCCCAACACCACCACTCTCTTCCCTCTCACTTCTCGCTCTCTCCTCTCTCGCTCTCCTCGCCTCTGCCGTCTGCGCGTCTAACCTCGCTTGTACTTCCGGTGCTATATACCCCGGCTGTAATTCTGGCGGCAACCTTTGCCACTGCCCTTCCTCTCTCTCTCTCTGTCTTCTCTCCAACTCCCTGTCTTCCTCCGGCAACACCGATGCCCGACACGTCGGACACGCCTGTTGTCTCTCTAACCACGATCTCAAACAGTGCAAATGAAATGAATGCGAACACGGCAATTTCTTCGCGCGCATTTGCTTCGGTATTGGCGTTTGACTCCCGTCCGCGTGTGTCTGGCACATTTTCATCTTCTCTCTGCACACGACGCACGTGTCTTCTAAATCCAAATCCTCCGCAGTCGCATCCGGAAATCTCGAATCTAAGTTCGCCGTCACTCTTCTGTACCTCAAAAACGCTGCCACTCGATCTTTAAACTGTCTAATCGTCACGTACACGTCCCTCAACAAATGTATCGGTAACCCGTAATACGCGAATATGATGGAAAAAAACGCCACGTACACGCACAAGTGCACCAAATCCGCGCACAACTCTAAATAAAACACAAACGCGCCTTTTCCTTGCCAATTCCCGTCTGTGGCGCGATCTACTAACGTCACGAAATACTTTGCAAATCCAACGCACATTTTGCTCGCCAGAATAACGTGCTCGAACCCAAACAAAAGCACCACCGACGGTCCTTTCTCGACGACGCGTTCGATCGCAAACTTCACGAAAGCCACGTCCACGAACAGCAAACACACCATGAAGCTTAAAATCCTCATCCGGTCGATCGTTCGTACTCTCGGTGCCGTCTCCATGTGTTCCGCTCTGTCTTTACACAGTCCGTGAAACGCTTTCAAGAACAACAAGCTGGCGAATAACGACACGAATCTCAAATTGAACTCCTCTCGGAAGATGGTCATCGCCAGACACGTCTCCATGACTGCTTCTCGCGTCCGGTCTTGCAACCGCTCCACTTCGCTCTCTCTCAGCGTCCCCAAAAATAACCGCTTGATCCCTTTCGCCATGGTAAACGCCAACGCGAACGCCACGTTCGCCAACGCCACCACGCTGATTTTCGACGTCGAGAGATACAACATCGCGCTGAAATACTGCTCGCGCGTGAGCAACGCGTGGACGACGATCAGGGACGCGACGACGATGGACGTCGTCACGTACGAGAAGGACCGGGTAAACACGCCGCCGCCGCCGCCGCGCGTCATGATGGCAAGCAGCAAATTTGGTAAAGGTGTTGGTCGTCTCGCGTGTGAGTAGTAGTATTGTGTGTGGCGCGCTTTCGAAAGAATTCGAAGGAGATCTTCAATCGGGTCTTGTATAAACCCTAAACCCTAGTGTGTGTGTGTGTGTACAAAATGTGGGGAAGGAAAGAGAGGGAGAGAGGGAGAGAGAGAGAGAAACGTTGCTATTATTCGATATGTGAAGATGACACTTTTGTACGTAGCACAATAATACGTGCTGCTGCGATGCAAAAGCACACAAAAAAACACTCTGTTTTCTTTTGTTTTCTTTCGTATATTATTTTCGTGTGCTAACTAATAACACCAACAAAGGAGACTCGTATGATGTACTTCTATTCTCGACTTTGTTGTTCCTTCGACGAGCGTCTCGCCGTCTTCAACGCGGCTTTGGCTCGTTTCAAATTCTCCTCGACGCGCTTCAATTGGTCTTCGACGGAGCGTTTACGCTCTCGCTCTTTCATAGATTTACCGGCACCGTTGGAGAATTTCGTGGCTAAAAGTTGGAGGAGGTGATCGCGTTCGGAGGAAAGGAGGGTGATGTTTTTTTCGTGTTGCGCGACGACGAGGAGGTTGGACGCGAGGAGGTCGGCGGAGGTGGCGTAAGGAGGGGCAGTGTCCACTTCCTTTTTCTTGGCGGAGAGAGAGGCGTTTCGTCGAGAGACGATGGGAGGTCGCGTGATGTTGGTAGCGTCCTCGGTTTCGTCGCGAAACCAGGACCAGGATGGAGATTGGAGTCGGACGGCGTTGGTTCTCGTGCCGGCAGCGATGTTTGATGTTGACGTCGTCGTCGTCGCAATCGGTATTTCCGTTTCTTCTTCTTGTTCTTCTTCCTCTTTTTTTCCTTCTTTCTCTTCTGTTTCTCGTCGAGAAGCGACGAGCTGAGGATACCTTTTCACCGGACTACTCCTCACAATTTCCGAAATCGATCTCCCGGACCGTTCGTTCATCGAGACAATCTGCTCCATTCTCTCTTCCATCTCAGTCGCAGCCGTTCTCAATCGAGCGTTTTCTCTCTCCAACTTTCTCGAATTCGCGCGCATCGTCAACGCGTGCTCCCTAGCCTCGTTCTTTTTCCTGTCCGCCTCTTTCGCCATCTTTGCAAACTCTTCTACCTCTCTCTCCCTTTCCCTCAACAAACAAATCGCTTCTCGCACGTCTAATTTCATCCTCTCCTCCTTCGCTTTCGCCTCCGCCGCGCGCTCGTCGCCTTCCATTCGTTTCCGTCGGTCCAATGCGCACACTCTTTGCAATTCCTTCACGGACTCTTCCATTCGTTTCAGTTTCTCTCGTAACTTTTCATTCTCTCGTTCACATCTCGCCGCTTGCGCGGATTCTCTCTCCGCATCCGCCAAAGCGTCCGCGGTTCTCAACTCGCACGCACGCAGTTGCGACGCGAGAGACTCCACCAATACCGTCGACGCCGCTTTCGACGAGGACGACGAAAAAGGACTTTTGTTCCTCGCCGTCGACATCGGCGTCATCGCGACTGCTGTTCGACGATTCCTACTGTTCGTCTCCGCTTTCTCGTGGCTCCTCAACCTCTC
>MDSZ01094633.1_pt1 | contig 13511 bp, 9 predicted proteins | sample 811201 | NCBI WGS metagenome assembly MDSZ01 (sample SAMN05326647, study PRJNA326480) | marine metagenome | isolation source: seawater | place: Indian Ocean: North | collected 2010
GAACATAATGTTCAGACTATTGATCTTGCGCTCTTTCGCTCGGCTCCGAAGCTCTTTGCGATCAAGGTTTGTATACTCATCTCCCTCCTCTTCCTCTTCCTCCTCAGATGCACTTGCCTCGGTACCTGTTTCCTGGTTAGACGCACTCTGTTCACTTTCAGAATCAGACGAATCCACCAAATCGCGAACTTCTTCGAGAACTTGTTCGGCTCTGTCGGCAGCGTCTTCGGCTCGGTCGGCAGCATTTTCCGCTTGGTCTCTGGCAGTTTGCGCCTGACGAAGTGCATATCGCAATGCATCCGCGGACGAGTTTCCATCGACTTTCTTACCTCGAAATCTAATATTTTTATCCTTAATCTTGCGGGTTTTCGCTAATCTACGAAGTTCAGCACGACTAAGTTTAGAGTAATCATCGTCTACCGATTGGTCGTCATCAGATTCCGACTCTTCAGATTCTTCTGTTACAGACGGACGCCTTCTACCTCTTCTGCGAGGCATGCGTCTTCTGGGCTCTTCATCGTCGTCGTCATCGTCATCTTCTGCTAGACGAAGAAAGACACCCTTTCCAGCTCCAATATCTTTCAGACGTCTACGCAATCCTGCAGGATTGAGATGAATAGTAGGCTCACAGAACTCGACCATTTTAATGTAGTCTGCATCCTTGTCTTCGTCAGTTCCGAGCTCGTGTGCACATAATCCAATGATTTCTTCCACTTCAAGATCCAGGTGTCCAGGCAGATTCGCGACTCTGTCTTGAAACACGCGCATAGAGAATCGTGTAGCAATGCCGTTGAACTCTACATTCGGTTGGATTTTCGGCTGCGTCAAACGTAGAATGCGCCCAGCAACCCCCTTGCACCGCGCAATGAATTCCGGATCGTCGACACCAAACTGGTACGGCTGGCGTTTCGCAGCCGCCGATTGTCTTTTGATGACGGTTCCAATGTCAATGGCATTTGACACGATGGACTCATCTTCAGCTTCGTCAATATAGTGGAGTCGTACTTGGCCGTAGTTCATGCCTGGTTGGACGACTGCTTGACCAACATCGCCAATGCGATCCCAAGGTTCATACTTGTTTGCGTATTCCCACTGATAGTTTTCGCGTGCTTCGGGATATACATTGGGACGAATAACACCGTTGCGAAAGATAATCGTCAGTGTTTTTTGCACGTATTCTCGGCGTTCAGGTTCCATTTCTTCGAGTCTTTCGAGATCTCTCCGTGCCTCTTTGAGCATGTTGGATAGAATTTCCTGATTGGCTCGGTGTTTGTACGATTCGTCCACACCTTTTACGAAACGGGCAAGAAGATCTCTCCTTTGATCGATTTCATCTTCTTCGTCAGAGTCGTCCGAATCTCTATCCGGGAATAGATTTTCGTACTTGTTGACGCGCTTCAATTCGTCGTCGGAGTCAAGGTCTGGATTCGTTTCCAGCACTTCATTGATTTCTTTTTCGTTTTCGAGAGCACGCTCAAGTTTCTCAATGAGCTTTTCCTTTGCTTCAATTAGTTTTGGATCGTTAGGGATCACTTCCACATTTTTCCATTGTTGCACAGCAGACATAGAATCCGTTGTAATGTAAAAATAGACCGGGTATATATAGGGTCGATTGGCAATTATGTATTCTATGGCGTCCAAATGTTTTCGCCGACAGCATAATATTTACAGAGACAAACCCAGGCCGCGATGGCAGCGTCTGTCTGTGTACGGGCTCGGATGTTGTGTGCTGGCGTTTATCGCATGGTGGATGCTCAGAGACACGACACCGGTGCAGTTTTTGCACCCGTCTTCGGACGACTTTAATGCACCGCCAGGTGAAACAGCTACGCGCGCACAAATAGATGACGTATATTGGCGCGTTGCCATTCGTCATGTTGGCGATACGCTTTCAGAAGTGTGTAAAACGCATGATTATTCAGTACTAACGCATAAGAATATTTTGATGGACGGCAAACGCATGTCCGAATCTTACATACACTTGTGTGAGCCGGTCGGAGGTGACATTGTCTCAGTATTAAATCCGCGCCGCGTCGTTTCGGCAGGAGCGACACAAAAGGTGTCGTGTGTCGAAACGTATGGAAACGTAACCAAAACAATTGTTCGGCACTATCCATTTTCTCTCAAATATATTTGTGGCCAAACATTTACACAGAGAACCAGAGTTGTGCGCGAAGCCGTGGAGGCGTGTACATGGCTGCATGCCATAGATATTGTAGAATCTATTTGGGATTGACGTATAAATAGGACACCTATTTTCACAACATGGATCACGGAGTATTTTTAAATCCAAAGGAGATTGATCTTGCACACAAGTTTTTGCACAAGACTCCCATGGTGTACACGTGCCGAAATGTTTTGCACCAGCATTTATTTGGAAATGGCATTCTATTTGGTCATAGGCGCGGTCGCATTCGTCCCGACCCGCACATGCAAGAAATCATGTCGGATTTTTGGCTGCCCTTTTGCAAAGACATGCTCGATTCCGTATTGACCATTGGCGTAGTCCCTATTCGCATATTGAGTTTGCAAGATGGGCTACGCGTGCCTGTGGTCCTGGAGCCTAATTGTGCCCGCATTAAAATGACGTACAGTTACGGTATGAGACAATATGTTGTTCTCGACCATCAACAGGAAGAGATCCCGGACACGATGGTGTTGGATACTTTTGGCTATTCACCTTTCACGTCGGGAAGCGTCAAGTCTGTTGTTTGCAATCTCATTCCACAAATCAAATACATCAATATGATGATGGGAACAACTCTGACCATGGAGCAAAAACGCGCAGATCCCATCATTCTCACAGAAGCCGTCGACACTAAAGTTGACAACGTAGAAGGCATCAACTACGATTACTACGCCGATGGAGACATGCAAGACACGTCGGACCAGAACAAATTCCAACGTAATCGATCCAATGTCGCTCAGTTAGCACATCAACAGGCCATGTACGATCACTTTTTCTCAGGAGGTCCGGATCCGTCTACAGGCTCGGCGGTACTCGACAATGTCGTCACGTTGCCTATGGGACAACGAGTAGTCAACAGGCCTTCTCAAACAGGCCGTGGGGATCTTGTTGCGCAAATAAAAGCCTTTGAAGACGTTGTCTGTGGTGTTATGGGTGTTCCGCGCTCGCTCATCATGTCGGACACTCCACACAAATCTGATGCCGAAGGAACACATCAGACGTTTCAAAAAACCGTCATGGCATGGAAATCAACGATTCAACAGGCTTGTGAACAAATCTACAATATCATTTATGCCGAGTCTATCAAATCACAATTGATGCATGCCATGGGCAAAAAGCGAAAGCGCAAAGATGACATTTCAGATGTGTATGCTTTGAAAAAACGTCTACAAGTCGAAATTGTATTTCCTGTGTCGCCCTTTATGTCACACGAACAGTTATTTACGCATTATCAGCGAGGCGTGCTGCCGTGGGATACATATGTCGAACATGCTTGTGCTCACGCCTGTCTACCTCATCAGAAAATGCCCGAGCCAAATCAAATGTCTATGGAAGGAGATGTGTCTGACAACAAAGCGGACAAAGACAAATCTCCGGCCAAAGACAAAAATAAAGATGATGTAGATGATGACAATGACAATGACGATGACGACGACGATTCAAGCAACAAAGACAAATCTCCGGCCAAAGACACAAACAAAGACAAGGATAAAGACAAAGATGAAGATAAAAAGAAGAAGAAGAAAAAATAAAGTGTACTTTCTTTTAATTAATTCTCATGATACATGGCATCGTAACTGGCCATTATCTTGTAATCCACGTGTGATAAATAGTGTTGATTGCCCTTTTTTGTAATGGCCACAAAAATGGCACCATGCCTGGGCACAGATGCGGAATGTTCGGCTTTGACTCGAAGTTCAGCAACTTTATTCCCATGCGCATCTGCATTTGTGTTGATAAGTTTTTCTAATGTTTCGTGAGACAATTCCATACACGTAGTGTTCGAATGAATGCCAGGACGATTGAAATTGACACGCAATGTCAAATCAGATTCTTTCAAAGTTTCTACAATTTTTTCAATAGACATCGACGTACCGTATGTCTCAGTAGACTGGTATAGTAATGTACCCGCGCTCTGCACTCTTCGTGTTTCGTTCATCTCAAATAGGTCTTTTCCGTCGGTTCTTAGCTTTTTGAGAGAAAGAGCTTGTGCTTCGACTTTTTCTTTGTTGTAGTCTCCTGTGCCAATGGGCCTGACCGTGGCTTCGAGCAAAATGTGATGGTTGACAGTAACGGATGATGTTTCGACAGTGACAGGTGATGTATCTGGAGATCGAAAAACAAGTCGAGACATGAATATTATGTACGTATAATCTTTATATAGTGCATTTTCATGTTCGCGTTTCTAAAATAAAAGTGACGTGCCGTTGTCTTTGTCTTTTGGTTTGTCTAAAAAAGGCATTTCCTCGGATGGGCGTGATATCGGTTGCGTGTACATTTTACTGATGACAAACAGTACTTGAAAACATGTAAACAGTATTGGTGAGAGAACCGAATCGGTCCCCATATTCAAAAGGGATTCGCGTTGAATGCGTTCGATAATGACAATGTACATGCCGATGAATGTTAGAATGGAAAGAGCAGACCATACGACTTTGCCGTGTTTGGGGTCACAGCATGGCGTAGGTCTTTTGATTGGCTTTCGCAAAGGTTCGAGAGAGTACAAGTGTTTTAGATACAACTCGTGAAAGGCCACGATGAGAATGTGCCAGAAAATCATAGACAGAAAGATAGTGCGCCATTCCGAATCGTCTTCGTCGTCACTCGTGTCAAACAGCATGAGCGATAAATACAGCCAGAATATTCCGAGTGTGATGTCGTGCAAAAACCAAACGGTATACACTTTTCGAAATCGAATAATAATTTCGTTTTCGCTAATTTTAGCAGACGCCAAGTGTTTGACATTGTTTGACGCAGCACACTGGATCAAACACAGAAACATGGGCATGCATGAAAAGATCCAGAAAACACTGGCTGCTGACCACATCGCGGAAATGAGCGAGTAGTGTCCCTTGAAAAACTTTTCCCTGTCAGACCATGACACGATGGTAGCTGCAACAGCGACGAAAGCCGCAATGACGCGAAAAATGACAGTCGCCCACTTGACAGAGGTCGCTTCTGACCAGATTTGATGTACGAGACAGCAATCGGTTTTGGGCATGATTCGAACAGCAGTGTCAAAAAAGCCATTCTTGTTGATCATGCTATTGACGTCTAGCACCAGCATGCAAAGGATTGTGAAGATGACGCTCGCGTAGAAAATATTTACGGATGTGGCCCACCACCCCCAGGCCAGCATGGTCAGCGAAACACCGAGAAAAATGTACATTAGTGAAAAAATGTATATTTAAATAGGTCCACTTTCACAAACCTTGGATGAACCCTAGGAAGGTACCGAAACGTTGGTTTGATACTTTGGAAATGGCGGCAGTTGTCGATTGGTTGAGCGATGAAAATTTCCCAATAGACACGGCGGAAAATATGGTAACGCATCTCAGGCATAAGCGGGTGCCAGAGTTCAATCAGCTATTGATTGACAAAACTCATTTTCCACAGTCTTTTGTGCATTGGTGGTGTCATATGCGTGTTGCGCGGCGGATAAATCTAAATACACCCGCGTATGCTCACATGGACAAATGGCTGCCACGCGTAATGGTTTGGAAAAAAAAAGCCGCCAGACCAGAAGATGTCATTGGCACGTTCAAAATTTGGCTGGACATTTTATTTTTAGACGTTTCAATGTATGAAGACGAAACGCATCGACCAAGAGTACCTCGACGTGTAGGCGATGACATACAATGGGATGGCGAATCAACTGATTATACAAGGGTGGACACGATAAAGTACATTATGGACCAAGGGTTGGCCATTTTCAAAGAAAGAGGTTGGAAAGATGGTGCTTCGTACTGGAAACGCGAATGCAAAAAGTATTTGTCTTTATTTACCTGATTTTAAAGTTATGGATATGTCTAAAAGATGAAGCGCAAGCATAAACCCGGATAAACATCCTGTAAAGAACAGAATCATTAACAAGAGCACAATGCGCATTTCGCCGTGAGAATTACACATGACCATTAGTGCTACTAAGATAATGTATATCGAGATACCGATACTGGACAGCAAATTTTCTGCCATAAACACGTCACTAAAGGTACCATCAGACAGCACTAGTGCCAAAATTATACCAATGGCAAAGAAACACAGAATGACGAGCCAGTATATCTTTGTAATGAAGCTTTGAAGGTCGCGCAGCTTCATCAACTCATACACATTGTTGGCCTTCATTTTTCCAGATTCGATGTCTGGTGACAGCATTTCGTCAGTTTCGTCAGTGCCAGTGCCAGCGCGGCGAGACATTTAATTCTACAAGAAAATAGTAAATAGATAAAATCATTTGTTGCTTATGGATATAAATCGTTTTCTTGTGCACTGTATCGCTCAGCGCAAATCTATATTTCATCATGTCCACCTGTCGCCTTAACGCAGCGACTTCGGCTCTTGATACGTCTAATTGTCTGGCCAAACTTCCATTTTCTTGAAGAGACGCTTGGTATGCGCGATTCATAGCGGTCAAATGCTTTTTGTAATTCGCGTTCTCACATTGTGATTCGCAATATAATTTGCGTAGTTGAGTCATGTGAGGTATGAGAAAAGCTATGGCTTCTTCGGCCGTCGGCACTGTTGCCCTCAACCGCTTGTGCATACGGTTCAATTCTATATCAAAGTCTGCCGAGCGTTTTAACGACTCTGGCACACAATGCGAAAGACATTGGCGCTTTACTTGACATTCCAAGTCGTAATCTGACGGGCGCTTTAATACGCACTGGCTTGTGTCCAAAAGGACACTTCCATCCCGACTTCGCTTCGACATATTTTTTCATATATGAATTCGTTTATTTATACAGCGTTTAACATGTTCCAAACATATTCGATTTTTATAATAGACATCATGTCACAGTATTAAATATGAATGTGCGTGTTTCACCGACTTGGCTCTCTCAGGCATGGTATGGCCGACAAACATTCAAAACAAACCCTATTTGCTCTGTCGCAAACGGCCAGATTAAAATCACAGTGTTTCGCGAAAACGCCGTCGGCATGCGATCTATGACCACAGTTGCGCAACACACTGGCACGGGCTGCTTTGAAATTCCCAACTCCATGAGGGCGTATATTCACCATCTTCAATTCGCCAAAGACATCGTCTTAAAAGTGTCGGATCAACATATTGAAATCGTCGCTGAACAACCCTCCTTTGCTATCCAATACCGCATTGATAACGTAAAGCACGTGGAAGATGTTCACATTGAACCGTCGAACGAAGATGTCGCGCTCGAAATCGGAACAGAAGATTGGTTTCACATATGCATGACAATGCCGCAAAAGGGCATACTCACCTTTGATTGTCGCGCTCAAAAGAGAATGGTTACGGTCAAACACTCAAAGAATAGATGGGGAGCAGCCATCATGGCCAGAGAAAAAGCACCGGCAACCGCCTCATTCAGGTGCAGGGCCGACGTCGTACGTTTCTGTTTTAAATCTATCGAGCAGTTGCCCGCTTTCGGAACGTTAATATTCATGAAGTGTGGCGTACTCAAATGGCAGGCCGGATTTACACATGTATTTCTGGCTCCACATGAATAAATGTTATGTATTAATATTATGCCTTTACTTATTGATATTGGAGCTTAATTTCTCTGTGAGTTCGTTGAATTGTTTCATGAGCGTGCGATTGCATTCCATAATCGTTTGAAACGCAGGGGACATTTGACTAGGTTCAATAAACATACGACTTGGTGTCTGGGCTGACGAAGACATGGACGGGACGGGTGGAAAAGGCGTGTCCTTTTTCCTTTTTCCAAACTCTTGAATTAGAATCTTACGATTCAAATCGCACACGTCTGGTGGTATATACCAGTACTTGAATTTGGTCAACTTGTTTTCGCGAAACTTGGCACCCAGTGCTTGTGCGGTTGACTGGTGACGATTAAATACGTAGATGGCCCGCTCCGTATGTTTCGTATCAGGACTGGAGAATTTTATTTTTTTTGTGGTGGGTTTGCTCGCGTCTTCTTCTGACACAGGCGAAGACATGTCTCTCTTACGCTTTACAGGCGAATCGCGGCCCGAAGCAGCACTGGAAAACTCTTCAATTGCATCACCGTGTGATTCCGCACTGATGGGCGTCTTGTCTAGCGGGTCTGAGCTGTCGGACGTCTTGTCTAGCGGGTCTGGTTGTGTCTGAGGATACTCTTCAGACATGTTTTGTATTCCGTTACACAAAATTCCCAAAAAAGAAATATACTTATCTTCTTTTTAAAATACATATCCCTAGTATAGTTATATAACTTAAATTATCAAACCAAAAGACGACTTCGCGATGCCTTTTTGGAATGGTCCCGTCACGTTTTACTAAATCTTTATCAAAAGTCCCGCCACATATAGCATTTCTGTTCTTTGTATTCTTATCTTTACCATTTACCCTCACTGTTCCTCCACTACCCGGTCTATAAATATTATGATGACCACTCACGTCGTACGTATACTCAGAAGGCACGACAGCACCCGCACAAACAAAAATGGCTGTGTAGCCATTCGAATCGTAAGAGCAGTAATGCGCACCTAAAGAATTACCAGCGCAATAATCTGTATATGGATGCACTGCAAAGTATGTGCCCTTGCCTGCCATTGAACCAGTCTGCGAGCCCATGTTTCTAAATCCCCCGGCTTTGATACTAGCTAGATTTTGAAATACACCGCCGGGAGCATGGTACATTACTGAGCACAAAACATCCTGCCCGTACATTGCCTTACGATTACCGCAAAGTTGCAACATTCTCTGCAAATTGGTCGAGGCATCTGAAAATGCATAATAATTGACAAATGTATATCCGCGAGGAATGATAAACTTTGTTTTCGCTTTCCAAGCGAAATACGTTTGAATCTGTGCTTGGTTCACAGCGCCCATAGGTTCAGGCCAACCCGTCAGCATCACGGCCGGCTCCTGGCCATTCGTAGACACTGTGCCAATGCCAAAAAGTGTCTGAGACGACCGAAAACCTATACCGCCTCGCACCAATGGGAACCTAGGATACTTTGCCTGGAATGTTTTCCATAATGCGACGACAGGCGCTTGAAATGCCTTCTCTTCCGGATGCACGACGCGAATAGGACGTTTGTAGCCAGATTTGTTGTTTGCGCCTATATTTGAACGCACCTGAGAACGCTCTTTCAAATCAATTTTGTATTCTCCAGAGCCAATCTTAAACACATCTGAAGCTTGCGGGCCTCCGTTGAAAATATAATCTTCTAACAGTTTTCTAAACTTGTCCTGCTCCACGGGTCCATACGTGACCCACTCGGGCGAAGAAGTTCCATTCAAATCGTTTTGAATGTCGCATTGAAATACGATTCCAGACAACCATTCTTTAAGACCCGGTATTGCCTTGTCTGCGCCTTGGTTTCGAATGATCACGCACGGCGAACCATTGTAGGTCCAGCCAATGTGAGGCGGTTCAGTCTCGCGACCTCTTTTTGTGATCCTCTGAGTGTTTCCGGAATTTTCCAACACCCATTCTGACCCATTTTCTGGATACAGACTCATGTCCAACGAAGATGCTTGCATTTTACCTGATGCATCCGGTGTTCCAAATATGGTACTAAATGCTAGTCCAGGCGAATTTGCTAACAATACATAAGGTGTTTTTGCATCTTGAAATAGTAATTGGAGTTCGCCGTCTTGACTGCCAGGACTCCTGTGTTGGAATGTTTCACCGTCGGTCCATATTTCATATTGCTTGATGTCACCGTCGTCAAATTTGACCTTTCCTCCGGGTTCACATGTCCCTTTGTGCCATTTCACATTTTCCGGCCAATAGGCTTGCACGCGTACCGAATCAGCCAATACATCAAAAAAATCTACACTGGTCCAAGTTGGCGTTGACGCCGCAGAAGAACTAGCTGCCTGAGCACTTGCAGCTGGAGCATTGAATTCGCGCATGATAGAATTGTATATGCGCTGTTGTTTCGCTTGTATTGACGCGTTTTTCTTTTTTAAATTTGCAATGTAACGTTTTGTAGAATCAAAGTCGTCTTTTATGTCCCTGAACATGTTATACTTTTTGAGCGCTTCTAAGAACCTATTTTTAATGTCTTTCCAGTTGTATGACCTTCCAGTGGATGATTTTGTCAGACCTACGGACATCATTATGGCTTGGAACACTAGTTTAAGACCATACTTTTTAACTATTTTCTGAGCTCGCGGATCATTAGGGAACGAAGTTTTAGGGAGTCCACTCGACGAAGACGCAGCGCCACCACTCGACGAAGACGCAGCGCCTTGAGAACTCATCACCACTTGAAGCCCTGATATTTTATCAAATGCGTCTTTCCAACCAGTGACTTTATTGTATTGTAAGTCATGTGGAACAAACACTCTTTGAAGTTTTGTACCAGCAAAAGCGTCTTTCCCGATTAGCGTGAGTGTAGATGGGAATTTCACAGTTTTTAGCTGGTTACACGTTTCAAAAGCCTTTTCTTTTATTTGAATCAAATTTGTATCGCTGAAATCTGCTTCTTTTAGCATTACACAGCTTCTGAATGCGTTGAAGTTTAATGTTTCAAGTACCTTTGGGAACTTTACAGAGACGACTTCACTACAGAACGAAAACACAGAGCCTAAGGTTTTCAAATTATTGTCAGATAGATCTAAATTCTTGATCGGACAAAAAGCAAAAACGTTTCCACCCAATGTATCCAGACTATTTGGCAGATCCACTGAAGTAAGGCCGGCGTTATAAAAAGCCTCTCTACCCAATTCTTTCAATCGTGGAGGAAACACCACGGAGGTGAGTTTTTTACAATTATGAAAAGCTTCAAACGATATTTTTGTCACTGAATCGGGAAACAAAACTTTTTTCAGGCTGGCGCAATTATCAAATGTCTGCTCACGAATAAGTGTCAATTTTGTACAGCCGGATAAGTCAACCTCTAACAATTTAGCGCATTCACTAAAAGCTAGTCTATCAATATATCGCAAAGTTTTTGGGAAACTAACAGACTCGATACTTGATGACATAAATGCCTGAAGGTGTATATACTCAAGAGACTTCATTCGTACACTCTGTATACTCATATTCCGAAAATATTTGTTGGCCGGGATATCGTGTGTGATTGATAAAACACTTGGACTTGAAGATCCGCCAGCGCTTGAAGCGCCACCACTCGACGAAGACGCAGCGCCACCGCCAGGCTGTGGTAAACGCACAATATTCATATTCGATGTTATGTTGTCTACCCAGCCAGCGACGGCTGCAGTGTCAAAATTGTGGGGAACATTTATTTTCTTGAGAGCATTACAGCCACGAAACGCATTATAGGAAATGAATTTCAACGAATTATCAAATGTCACCTCTGTTAGGCTTGTGCATTCTGCAAAAGCCCACATACTAATTTTTTCAACGCCTCTCAGGTCCAATGTCTTTAGTGACGTACATCTCTGGAATGCATTCCCCTGAATTTTTTTTGCTGACATTTTGAAAGACGTAAGTTTTGCGCAATCTTCAAAAGCGTAAGAACGAATTTCTTCAACGTCTGACAGGTTTGCCGTATGAAGTTTCCTACATCCACCGAATGCGCCAAATTCAATCATTTTCACACCTCTAAGGTTAAGTGTTTCGAGATTGGCACACTTGTGAAACGCATGTGTCCCTATTGTAATTCTTCCAAATGTATTCGTATTAGTAGTCCCAGCAGATACTGATAGAATGTCTTGATTGCCTTTAAATTGTTTGTCGTGAACGTTTAAGCCATCTTTTATGACAAGCGCGCCGTTTCTCAAGTAATTATAATCTTGGAGATCCGCTGGAGGAATTGAAGTCTGACCCTTAATGACAATCGTTAATTGACTATCGTAATATCTATTGAATGCGGAAGACCATCCTCTTACTTTAGTCACGTCCATGTCAGGTGGAATGTTGACTATCTCTAGGTCATCGCAGTTCGCAAATGCGTATTCATGAATTTCTTCCAATCCGACGGATAGATCAATTTGGTGTAAACGTATACAATAGTTGAATGCTGCTCGGTCTATTTTTTTAACGTTTGACGGAATCGTTATGTGTCTCAAGTATTGGCACCCCGAAAAGACAGCTTTATTTATGATTGTGACCAAAGGTGGTATTTTAAATTTGACCAATTTAGTATTTTCAAAAGCACTTTGTCCAATATCATTGATAGTATCAGGTAGTATGATATTGATACGATCTTGGTTTGAAAATGCTTGATCTGCTATCTTCTGGGCTCCGTCCGATACGCGAATAAGATATCCGACGGCCATTTGAGTCAATTGGCGTGTAACCACTGATATCACAGATATCAATTTAAACGCCGTATTGTACAAATTTGATTGCTGGGTTCCCCTCAGTGTCATTTTTTCTAAAAACTGAATCGGCCAATAGAGAGGCCTTTTATGGTCATCTGTTAAAACTCTGATTAAAGGGTAGGTTTTCGGATTTTTTTTATTTTGATACACAACATCGCATACGATTCCGTATCGACCAATATCATTTTCGTGATCCTGTGACCAATCCTTTGTCTCTGCATAAGCGGACCACGTGTTTACGCTTGTATGATATCCATAATATCCTTTCAACTTAAAACGAGTATGAGTCTCATCTCTAATTCTGACAATGTCTCCTATCTCGTAATGTATAGACTGGATAAGAGATCGTGGATAAAATGCTTCTTTATTATATTCATCCATGAGTTTTACCAAATAACGTTGAGACGTCGGTACTTTGATTAAGTTTATAAGCTCAGATCCGAGACGTGCATACAATTTAGCCAGAGGCAAAAATTTCTGCGTTTTTTGTGTAGAAGGCCAAAATTTCGCTTTGAACTTTATGTGTTCTGATTTGGCGTAGGCTCGCAAAACATCCATTAACCAAACCGCTTCTTGCACGTTTGGATACCATGGCTCGACATCCACTGTTTTTCCCAAAACAGATATGGAGCTCGAGGAACTGGCTGGAGGCTGGGGTGCCACAGCTGCGCTCGAGGAACTGGCAGTCGACGATTTTGGAGAGTAAACTGGCGATTTTGGAATGTAGACCGGCGATTTTGGCGCGGCGGTTGCAGGTTTTGAAGCTGGTTCTAACATTTTTTCTGGCCACCACCAATCTTCACCATCGACAACGACTTCGTAGTTTGGGTTTCCAAAAGTTTGAACTTTGCCTACTTTTCCGAGACAGTCAGCCATTTCCGGTCGCCAACTTGTTGTGGGGTCTACAATTTTTTTAGCCTCGGCCACAGGAATATCTTTGATTTTAACGTAATCTCCAACCTTAAATTTGGCTGGAGGCTGAGGTGCCACGGCTGCGCTCGAGGAACTGGCAGTCGATGATTTTGGCGAGTAAACTGGCGATTTTGGAATGTAGACCGGCGATTTTGGCGCGGCGGTTGCAGGTTTTGAAGCTGGTTCTAA
>MDSZ01112498.1_pt1 | contig 13511 bp, 14 predicted proteins | sample 811201 | NCBI WGS metagenome assembly MDSZ01 (sample SAMN05326647, study PRJNA326480) | marine metagenome | isolation source: seawater | place: Indian Ocean: North | collected 2010
CTGCAGTTATTACTGTGAATTTTTTTTTACTAAGTACATTGATAAAAGATTCTAGATCTCTCGGATTTGGTATTAAAACATTCTCTGACCCAATCTTTAGAAATGTGAGACAATTGACTGTAAATGAAAAAATATGAAATAAAGGCAAAGCTGTGATAATAATTTCCTGGCCTTGGTCTACATATGGATCAATCCAATTCGAGACTTGTTGAACATTGCTCAAAAGATTCTTATGTGTAAGTATTGCCGCTTTAGATTTTCCAGTTGTCCCACCTGTATACTGAAGAAGCGCTATATCATTCTCATCAATTGAAATATCTTCCAGTGAAAAGTTATTCGATACTATATCTTTGAAAAAAACTAAATTGTTTTCTTTTTTAATATTTACAATCTGTTTCTTATAGAACATTACAATCGGAATGACTACTCTCATAATCGGACTTAGTAGATCGGTTAGTTTACAAACGATGATTTTTTTTAGATTAGAATTAGGTATACATGGTTTAAGTTCATCATAGAATTTATCTAGAACAAAAATGTACTCTGCCTCAGAGTCAACAAGGATGTCTTGAATCTCTCGTGATTTATACATTGGATTAATGTTTATAACTGTAGCACCACAGTAATAAGATCCAAACAGTGCTATGGGATATGTCAGTAAGTTTGGAAGCATTATGGCAATTTTAGTATTTTTAGTTACACCTAAATATTGAAGATAAGCAGCTATTCTCTTAGATAATAAGCTGGTCATTTTATAATCTATTGATGTATTGAGTGAGTAAAATGCTGTTTTTGATGAGAATTTATGTACAGCAGACTCTAATAAATCAGTTACAGTGCTGTCATCTATAGCACCTACTTCGCTACTTAGATGATCAGGGTATTCCTCTGTCCAGTTATTACTCATAGATAATATTGTAACACCTAATGTATTTCTAAATTCTTAATTGTAAAAAAAACAAAGCCTCTTATGTAAGAGGCTTTGAAACTTTAAGGGTGAGTTATGGTAGAACTACATTCCCATGCCTCCCATACCTCCCATGCCGCCCATGCCGCCCATGCCGCCCATATCAGGCATAGATGGAGCTGCGTGGTCATGTTCATCATCTTTTGCTAACTCGGTTACCATAGCTTCAGTAGTAATCATTAGACCAGCAATAGAAGCCGCATTTTGAAGTGCAGTTCTTGTTACCTTAGTAGGATCTAGTATACCCATCTTGAGCATGTCGCCAAATTCACCTGTAGATGCATTATAACCAAAAGAGTCTTTGCCTTCTTCTACTTTAGCGAGAATCACAGACCCTTCTTCGCCAGCATTAGTTACTATCTGTTTCAATGGTTCTTGCATAGCTTGTCTAGCAATTGCAATGCCTTGAGTTTGATCAGAATTGTCTCCTTCAAGTTTTTCAAGCGCTTGTCTTGCTCTTAGCATGGCAACGCCTCCACCAGCAACAACGCCTTCCTCAACAGCAGCCCTTGTTGCATGTAGTGCATCTTCTACTCGTGCTTTTTTCTCTTTCATCTCTACTTCAGTGGCTGCACCAACTTTAATTACCGCAACACCACCTGCTAATTTAGCAACGCGCTCTTGCATTTTCTCTTTATCATAATCTGATGTGGCCTCTTCAATCTGGGAGCGTATTTGTGACACACGACCTTCAATCGCACTTTTATCGCCGCCGCCATCGATGATAGTTGTATTTTCTTTATTAACTGTAACTTTTTTTGCTGTACCTAAATCTTTTAGTTCAGCTTTTTCGAGACTTAATCCAACTTCTTCGGATATTACTGTTCCGCCAGTTAGAATTGCAATGTCCTCTAACATTGCTTTACGTCTATCACCAAATCCTGGAGCTTTCACAGCAACAACTTTTACAACACCTCTAATACTATTTACAACCAATGTAGATAGAGCTTCACCTTCAACATCTTCTGCTATTATTAAAAGAGGTTTACTTGCTTTAGCAACTCCCTCTAGAACAGGTAGCATATCTTTAATGTTTGTAATTTTTTTGTCAAAAAGTAAGACGTAAGGATCATCTAGTTCTGCGGTCATGGTTTGTTGGTTAGTTGCAAAATATGGAGATAAGTATCCTCTATCAAATTGCATTCCTTCAACAACATCGAGCTCATTATCAAGTGACTGACCTTCTTCAACAGTAATGACTCCCTCTTTTCCTACCTTATCCATAGCTTCTGCTATGATTGATCCAATATCTTTATCTGAATTTGCCGAGATAGTGCCAACTTGTTCTATGGCATTTTGATCAGTGCAAGGTTTCGACATTTTTTGTAGTGCATCTACAGAAACAGATACCGCTTGATCGATTCCTCTTTTCAAGTCCATTGGGTTCATTCCTGCAGCAACACATTTTAGTCCTTCTCTCAAAATTGACTGTGCAACTACGGTAGCAGTCGTAGTTCCATCTCCGGCTATATCTGATGTTTGTGATGCAACTTCTTTAACCATTTGAGCGCCCATGTTTTCGAACTTGTCTTTGAGCTCGATTTCTTTTGCAACCGACACTCCATCTTTAGTAACTGTTGGTGCTCCAAACGACTTGTCTAAAACAACATTTCTTCCTTTTGGCCCAAGCGTTGTCTTGACTGCATTCGCTAAAATGTTTACACCGTTGGCTAATTTTTTTCTAGCATTATCGCCAAATTTTACTTCTTTTGCTGTCATTTTAAGTTTCCTCGAATATTAGTTAGTTATAATTGCAGTGATGTCATCTTCTCTCATTACAAGCATTTCTTCACCATCAATAGTTATTTCTGTACCAGAGTATTTACCAAATAAAATCTGATCGCCTTCTTTGACGTCTAAAGGCCTAATGTCACCATTTTCAAGTATTTTACCTTTTCCAACCGCAACAATCTCACCCTTAATTGGTTTTTCAGTTGCGCTATCTGGAATAACAATTCCACCGGGTGATGTTTTTTCTTCTTCTTTTCTTCTTACAATTACACGATCATGCAATGGTCTTATATTCATTGATTTACCTCACTTTCTTTTTTAGTTAGCACTCTAACTCCTAGACTGCTAATGATATGGACTTTATGAATAATTTCAAGAAGTTATCTACTAAAAATTAGTCATCATCTCGATAATCGCCTTCTATAACATTATTTTTTTTAACTTTTGCACCATATTTATGGTCAAAAAAGCTTGTTAGTCTTGGCCTAAAGAATGGTAGCAATATAATTAAACCTGAGATATCAGTTAGATATCCTGGGATTATTAGTAAAACGCCAGCTAAGATTGAATAAATATTAGATGTGTATTCTGTATAAATATCCTGAATATTGGCAAAATTAAAAACACTGAGTCCGATGCTTCTTAATTTTTGTTTAATTAAGTAGTAACCTAAAATAGCAGTGATAAAAATACTTAATATGACCGTCATGCTTCCAATTAATGACCCAACTTCTATGAATAGAATTAGCTCAATAATAGGTAAAGCAACTAGAGCATATTTTGATACTTTCATAAACGTAATTATATGGCAAAAAAATATATAATTGTCCAAACACATACAAATAAGGATGAAATCTCCAGGGAAATCTCCAGAGTATTGATTGAAAAAAAGTTGGTATCATGTGTAAATATATATCCAGCTGCCTCGAGCATTTTTCGATACAACAATAGAATTATTGAGGAAAATGAATATTTACTTCAAGCCAAGACAACAGCGGATAAGTTTCTTGATATTAAGACTGTCATTGAACAATTGCATAACTACGAAACCCCTGAAATAATATCCATAGCAATATCAGATGGGAACGCAGATTACTTAACATGGATAAATAATGAAATTAGCTAGAATATTTGTAAGTAACTTTATATTCTTTTTATGCGCTGTGTCGGTAAAAAGTGCGTTTGCTATTGAGTTGCCAGATAAACAACCAAAATTTCTATCACCTGATGAGGCGTTCATCATGTCTCATGAACTCATCAATGATAAGCATGTTAGGGTTAGTTGGAAAATAGAGCCAGGTTACTATTTGTATATGGGTATGTTTGAGTTTGAATCCTTGAACAAAGACAACAAAATTCACAGAATAGAGATGCCTGAAGGAAAGAAAAAAACTGATGAATTTTTTGGTGAAGTTGATATCTATTACTTTTCAACAAGTGCTGATATTTATTTAGAAAATAGTATAACTGAAACTGCAGATTTAAAAATAAAATATCAGGGTTGTGCAGATGCAGGTTTATGTTACCCACCAGTTTTCAAAAAAATATCTCTAAAAAAAAAATCTTTAACGACTAGTCTTCATAAAACATCGATATTTGATAATCAAACCGCAATGAGTGAGTCTCTTAACATAAACTCATTATTTTATAATGCATTCATCTTCTATTTGGCTGGATTATTATTGGCTTTTACCCCATGTGTTCTTCCTATGGTTCCAATCTTAACAGGCATAATAGCTGGACGAGGCAATGTTTCACAAAAAAAATCTCTAATGCTTTCATCCGTATATGTTCTTAGCATGTCTTTAACATATGCATTCGCAGGTATAATTGTGGCCACATCGGGTACGAACATACAGGCAAGTCTCCAAAGTCCATATGTTATAGGTTCTATATCACTACTATTCTTTCTCTTTGCGCTAGCTATGTTTAAGTTTTTCAACATCCAAATGCCAAAATCTATCCAAACTTTACTCACAAACGCAAGCAATAAACGGGAGTCAGGTGGTTTAAAAGATGTTGCAATAATGGGAGTACTATCTGCACTAATAGTTGGACCCTGTGTGACAGCTCCATTAATTGGAGCGCTTATATACATTGCTAGCACAGGAGATGTCTTAGTCGGCGGCTTAGCGCTATTTGCTCTGGGTATTGGCATGGGTACACCATTAATCTTACTTGGATCTACAACAACAAAATTGATATCAAAGATAGGGCCATACTTAGAGCTTGTAAATTATTTTTTTGGAGTACTTTTCGTAATAGTATCGTTATGGTTACTCGAAAGAATTCTCTCTATACAAGCTGCAGCATATCTCTGGGCATTAGCTGCGATAATATCAGTCATAGTTTTAATAAAATCATCGAAGATATTAAAAAATTTATCATCCAGAATCTTTATTTTTGTATTGTCCTCCCTATCATTTATTTATGTAGGTTTGCAAATTTATGGAGTCAAAAATAATAGCTATTATGATCCGATAACAAGTTTCATCCAAAAAGAAGAAATTATAAATTTTATAACTGTCGATACTACAAAAAACTTATACGAGGAGATAAATAAAAGCAACAAGCCCATAATGGTAGATTTATATGCAGACTGGTGTGTTGCATGTAAAGAACTTGAAAAATATACATTTAGCAACAGAAAGGTTAGTGAGAAACTTAATGGGTTAAAGCTAATTAAATTTGATATTACAGACACTACCGAAGAGCATTCGAAGTATTTACAAAATATGATGATATTTGGTCCACCAGCATTATTTTTTTATGATACTAGTGGCAAGGAAATCACTGAGGCAAGAGTTGTCGGTTTCGTGGACAGCAAAGATTTCCTAGAAATACTTAAATTAGTAAAAAGGTAAAATAAGACTTCTATTTTCTCCAAAGTTCATATAAAATCACTGAAAATTACGTAAGTTCTTTTAAAATGAATATATTAGTGCTGAATGGTCCAAATTTAAACTTATTAGGTAGTCGTGAACCAGAGGTTTATGGGACAGATACACTTGAGGATATCGAGAAAAACCTTAAATCAATTGCTAAAGAACAAAATGTAAATATTAACTTTTATCAATCTAATTCAGAAAACGAGCTAATAAATAAGCTTCATGCGGCGAAAGAGGAAAAAATAGGTGCCATAATCATTAATCCTGGAGCTTTCACCCACACAAGTATTGCACTTAGAGATGCCTTCTTAGGAGTGAATATTCCGTTTATAGAAGTTCATATCTCAAATATCTACAAACGTGAGGAGTTTCGAAAAAACTCTTTCTTATCTGATATAAGTGAAGGTTTGATAACCGGGCTTGGTGTCAAAGGGTATGAATTTGCACTGCTATCAATTATTAAACGAGGTTAATTATGGATTTAAGAAAAATAAAAAAACTTATGGAACTCCTTGAGGAGAGTGGTATTTCTGAAATTGAGGTCAAGGAAGGTGAAGAATCAATAAAACTATCGAGAAATGTGGCTACTACAAGCATGCCAGTTCAACAAATGATCCAACAAGCTATGCCAACCAGTCAAGCCCCTACGATGTCAGCCTCGAGTGATACACCAAGAACTACAGAGAATCAAAAAGTTGAAAAAAAGAACACGATCAATTCGCCAATGGTCGGAACTTTCTATGCTTCATCATCGCCAGAAGCAAAACCTTTCGTGACTGTCGGTCAATCTGTGAAAAAAGGTGACACATTGTGTATTTTAGAAGCCATGAAGATGATGAATCAGGTCCAAGCAGAATCAGATGGAAAGATTACTGAAATACTCGTTGACAATGCTGAACCTGTTGAATTTGATCAACCTTTATTTGTAATAGAATGATAAGCAAAGTTTTAATCGCCAACAGAGGAGAAATTGCACTCAGAGTTATGAGGGCATGTAAAAAACTAGGGATAAAAACTGTTGCGGTACACTCAACAGCCGACAGACAACTTGCGCATGTAAAGCTCGCAGATGAGTCAGTATGTATTGGGGGACCTAATCCTAAAGAAAGTTATCTAAATATGCCGTCAATTATTAGCGCAGCAGAATTAACTAATGCTGATGCGATTCACCCTGGTTATGGATTCTTGTCAGAGTCTGAGATGTTTGCTGAAATTATTGAAACTAATAAATTCAAATTTATTGGACCCACTAGCAAAGTTCTCAATAAAATGGGAGATAAAATTAAGGCAAAAAAAGCAATGAAAGATTTTGGCGTCCCTTGTATACCCGGATATGATGGTGTCCTTCCCGAGCAGCCTGATAAGGAGATGTTAAAAAAAGTTGATGAAATAGGATATCCAATAATGCTTAAAGCTATACATGGTGGCGGAGGAAGAGGGATGATGATAGTCGAAAAAAAATCAGATCTCGCTAATAGTATGAATCTAGTTAGAACAGAGGCAAAAAATGCATTTGGAAATGGTGATTTATACTTTGAAAAATATTTTGATAATCCTCGACATATTGAAATTCAAATAATGAGCGATGAACATGGAAATGCTGTTCATTTTGGAGAAAGAGATTGTTCTATGCAGCGGAGAAACCAAAAGATAATTGAAGAAACTCAAGCATGTGGCATAGAAAGAGACGAAATAAATAAGATTGGTTCTATATGCTCAGAGGCATGTGTAAAACTAGGCTATACAGGGGCAGGAACTTTTGAGTTTTTGTATCAGGATGGACAATTTAGTTTTATAGAAATGAATACAAGGATTCAAGTTGAACATCCAGTCACAGAGCTTGTAACAAATACAGATTTAATAGCAGAGCAAATAAGTGTCGCATCTGGTGAGAAACTGAACATGAGACAAAAAGATATTACTTTAGAGGGTCATGCAATAGAATGTAGAATTAATGCTGAAGATCCTAAGACGTTTATACCCTCACCTGGGAAGATAGATTCATTCCATGCACCAGGAGGGCCTGGGGTTAGAATTGACACGCATGTATATAGCGGATATTCTGTTCCCCCTTATTATGACTCATTACTTGCTAAATTAATTACATATGATAAGACCAGAGAGCTGGCAATAGAAAAAATGTATCAGGCTTTGAGCGAAACTGTTGTTCAAGGCGTAAAAACAAACATTGATTTACACAAAAAGTTACTTAGAACAGATTTCTTTGCTTCAGGTAAGTACTCTATAAACACTCTGACTAAATATATAAAAAATAATTAGTTTTTTATCAAATACACTTTATCATGAGGCCCTTTGATTGTAATATATTCCAATCAGGGGTAGCCATTTTTCGAAATTTATAATGAGTAAAAACAAGACTGTAAAAAATTTATCAAATAGTAGTCTAAGTACTGTAGTGAAAAAGGAAGCTAAGTTATTCATCAAAAATATGAATGGCAATGGTAGTAAATCTAATATGCATAGTCTATTTTTAAACGATACGGAACGCACACTCTTAGATACTGTACTTGAAATATGTAAGGGTAACGTTACAAAGTCTGCAGATTTTCTTGGAATAAGCCGAGGTACTCTTATAAAAAGGATAAAAGATTATAATTTAAAAATTAAATGAAAAAAATCGCCCTAATAAGCGTATCTGACAAAACTAACATAGACACACTTGCATCAAAATTGATATCAAGGGGTTATGAAATTATATCTACAGGTGGAACGGCTAAATTCCTGATAAGCAAAGGTATAAAAATTATTCCGATATCAGATTTTACGAACTTTGATGAGATACTTGGAGGGAGAGTAAAAACACTTCATCCCATAATACATGCGGGTATTCTAGCAAAATCAAAAAAAGATATCGAAGGTCTCAATGATAAAAAATATTCGTTGATTGATATTGTAGTGGTAAATTTATATCCATTTGAGAAGACTATATCCAAAAGTAGTTGTAGCTTTAATAACGCTATCGAAAATATTGATATAGGTGGTCCGACCCTATTAAGAGCATCGGCAAAAAATCATCAACGAGTAACGGTATTGACTGATCCATCAGATTATAATGATGTGCTCGAAGAGCTCGATAGAAATGGAAAAGTGAAATCTTCTACTAGGTTAAAGCTAGCAGCAAAAGTTTTTTCTAAAGTATCAAAATATGACTCCATCATATCTTCATATTTAAGCTCTAAGTTGACTAATCCAAAAGAATTTATGCAAGAGAAAATACTAATAGAGGCGCATGAACTAGATAAACTAAGGTATGGAGAAAATCCTCATCAGAAATCAAAATTATATAAGATTATTAATCCTTCATTAACTGAATTTGATTATAACCAGTTATCAGGGAAAGCTCTCTCCTTTAATAATCTTGTAGATACTGAGAGCGCATATTCATGTGTGGAGCAATTTAGCAAACCATCTTGTGTGATTGTTAAACATGCAAATCCTTGTGGCGCTGCAAGTGCAAATAATTTAAATCAAGCATATGACTATGCGTACAAAACAGATCCAACCTCATCTTTCGGAGGGATAATTGTCTTTAATAAAAAATTAAACTCTAATCTCTTGAAAAAAATTATTAATAGACAGTTCGTTGAAGTGATTGCAGCTCCATATTTTGATAAAAAATGTCTTGAAGTAATCAAGGAAAAACCAAATATAAGGATACTTGAAATTAAATTGAAAAATAAAGACGATATAATCTATGAATCAAAACTTTTAAGAGATAAATTACTGATACAAGAAAAAGACGAGAAAATTATCACAAAAAAATCTTTACTAGTGATGACAAAGAAGAAACCAACAGTAAAGCAATTAAATGATATGATTTTTGCTTTCAAAATATCTAGATATGTAAAATCAAATTCTATCGTTTTTGTAAAAAATAATAAAACTCTTGCCATAGGGGCAGGGCAAATGAGTAGGATTGATTCAACAAATATAGCTTTTAATAAAGCAAAAAAAGAAAAGATATCGCTTAATGGATCAGTGATGGCATCGGAAGCGTTTTTCCCATTTAGAGACAATGTTGATTTGGCAAAGAAAATAGGAGTATCCGCGATTATACAACCAGGCGGCTCTATAAACGACGAAAAAATAATAGATGTTGCAAATAAACATAAATTAGCTATGTGTTTTTCTCACACTAGAGTATTCAAACACTGATGGGTTTGAGAATATTAATAAAGGCTCAGGTGGAAGAGAACATGCGATCGCATGGTTGATATCAAAATCTAAGCATAAAATTGAAAAGATTTATGTTATGCCAGGGAATGCCGGTACATTAACGGAAAAAAATGTATTTAATATTGATTGTGATATTAATAATAAAAACGAAGTACTGGATTTTGCTCTTAAAAATAAAATTGATCTTACAATTGTCGGACCTGAGGTTCCTCTAGTGAATGGTATAAGCGATTTATTTGAAGATTATAACCTTAATATTTTTGGCCCAAAAAAATATTTTTCTCAACTAGAAGGGTCTAAAGTATTTTCTAAAAAATTTATGAAAGACAACAACCTTCCTACTGCAGATTATGAAGAATTCGAAGATGCTGCAGAAGCGTTTGATTACCTAGAATCAAAAAAGCCACCTTATGTGGTTAAGTATGATGGATTAGCTGCTGGTAAAGGAGTAGACATATGTGAAAATATTCAAGATGCAAAATCATCTATAACAAATCTGCTAAAACCTGATGAGAGAATAATTATTGAAGACTTTATAAAAGGAATAGAACTTTCATCAATGTATATATGTAATCCTAATGCATCAAAAAAAACTCTTGGACTTCCTTGGATAAAAGATTATAAATCTCGTGACGAGTATAATGCTGGTCCTAATACTGGGGGTATGGGTGCAGTTACCCACCCTTATTGCTCATTTAAAAAGAATGATGTTTATGCACTGAACACTGAAATAGAAAAGATTCTTATAAAGACAATTGTTTCAATAAACAGTGGCTCAGGAAATAAGAGTAACTATAATGGTTTTTTATACTTAGGATTAATGATATCTGTAGAAGATAATAAACCATATTTACTAGAATATAATTGTAGGATGGGAGACCCAGAAACTCAGAGTCTCATGATGTATTTACATAAAAATGATGTTGATTTTCTTGACCTTATTGGTTTTGACAATTCAAAATACCCAGATAACTTCAATCTGTCATTTATAGATGACAAAGAATATTTAGGGTACTGTTGCACAATCGTGCTAGCTGCAGATGGCTATCCAGCAGATCCAAGGAAAGATTTTTTTATAGACTTATCTGGAATTGATGAGAAGTCAAATCTAAAAGTTTTCCATGCTGGAACAAAAATTAGTAATGGAGCATTTAGAGTCACTGGTGGAAGAATATTGTCTGTGAATACATGCTGTGATACTAAACAGGGCGCAATTGATCTAGCTTATGAAAATATTCGAAAAATAAAAGCTTATAAAGATCCAGAGTTAAAAGATGAAGACATGTCATTAATTTTTTTCAGAACAGACATAGGTTCTTAATCACAAGGTCTGACACTTATTACAGAAAAAAGACGATCTTCCTGATATTTTTATATTACTGATCAAGTTTTTTTTATGTATAGGACAATATTTTTTTTGGTATATTAATAGCTCTTGAGAGAAGTATCCTGGTTTACCCTCAGCATTTACAAAATCTTTAATAGTAGATCCACCCATAGATATAGCTCTTGATAATACTAATTGAATGTTTTTTATTAGCTTCTTGTACTGAGATTTTGTAACTTTATTCGCAAACATACTAGGATGTATCTTGGATAAAAACAAAGCCTCTGTAGCATATATATTACCTACACCAACGACAATCCTTTGATTCATAATTAGTTCTTTTACTGAGCATTTCCTCTTATTAGCGACATTGATTAAATAATCGATGTTAAAACTTTCTGATAATGGTTCAGGGCCTAAGTTTTTTAATAAAAACATATTACTTAATTTATTAGTTGTGTGAATAGATCCAAATTTTCTCACATCATTATAGATGAGAAGAAATTTCTCAAAATACAACAAAAGATGATCATGTTTTTGTCTCTTATATTTCCCAAATTCTTTAAATGAAACTATACCAGTCATGCCCAGATGAATCACCATGGTGAGTTTACAACCATTGAATTGAAGTAAAATGTATTTTCCCCTTCTAGCGACTTTTTGTATGGTTTGACCCTTTAGATTCCTGATGCTATTAGAATTGATTGGCCACCTTAGTTTTGGATTCAAAACCTTAGTATTTATAATCTTTTTATTAAGTATTTTCTCAGACAGATAAGTCTTAACAGTCTCTACTTCTGGTAATTCAGGCATAATGATTTGATATAGTATAAATTCTTGTTAATATAGTAGCTTATTGGAAACTAAAATGATCGAAATATTCATCAACGGAATTATACCACTTACTACCCTCGGATATGTAATCTACACTCTAGCAGTTACACACATCACAATTGTTGCTATTACACTATATTTGCATAGAGGGGTTTGTCATTCAGCAATTAATATTCATCCAATACTCTCGCATTTTTTTAGATTCTGGCTATGGATAACTACATCAATGAGAACTGCAGATTGGGTAGCTATCCATAGAAAACATCATGCCAAAGTTGAAACAGAGCATGACCCACACAGTCCTGCGTTTTTTGGCATCAACAAAGTTTTATTCCAAGGGGCAGATCTCTATCACATGGAAAAGAATAACAAAGAAACAATAGAGAAATATTCCCAAAATTGCCCGACCGATTGGATAGAGGAAAAAGTTTATACAGGAAGAAATAATTTAGGAATATTAATTCTATTTATATTAAACATAATTTTATTCGGTACAGTTGGAATAATAATATGGTCTATACAAATGATGTGGACGCCTATATTTGCAGCTGGCGGAATAAATGGAGCAGGTCATCATTGGGGATACAGAAACTTTAATACAAATGATGACTCAACAAATATGTCACCTGTCGGAATTATTATTGGGGGTGAAGAATTACACAATAATCATCATGCTTATCCAACTGCAGCAAAATTCTCGCTGAGACCATGGGAATTTGATATTGGATGGATGTACATCAAATTATTCGGTTGGATGGGACTTTGCAAAGTTAAGCGTCTAGCTCCTAAGCCTGTTGTTCAAAAGAAACAAAATACTGATTCTAAGCTTATTACTCAGTCAATATTGCAATCAAAACTTGCGGTAATCACAGATTATACTCAGAAAGTATTAAAACCAATTTATAAAAAAGAGAATTTTCATTTATCATTTAAGCTTTTAGCTGATCATCCAAATAGGTTGAATGAAAAGCAAGAAACTAAAGTAAACGATTTGCTTGCAAAGAATAACAAACTTAATGCAGTTTATAACCTCAAAAACAAACTTCATGAACTCTTGCACTCCAGAGAAGTTAAACATGATAACTTTATGGAAATATTAAACAAGTGGTCAGATGAAGCTAAAAGTCACGGAATCGAAGCGTTAGATGACTTCCTGGTAAGACTGAGAAGTTACAAAGTTATTTGATTTTCTTTTCAGAATAAATTACATATTTTCTAACAACTGGGTCGAATTTTTTAATTTCCATTTTGTCAGGCATGGTTTTTTTATTCTTTGTTGTAGTATAAAAGTGACCAGTGCCAGCAGATGATACTAACTTAATTTTCTCTCTCATTGATCAAGTCCATATTTAGATAATGCAGCATCAAGGCCAAGTTTATTAACTATTCTCAATCCTTTGTTTGACAGAGTCAATTTAATGAATTTATTTTGCTTTTCTGACCATAATCTATGTGAATGGAGATTAGGCTCAAACGTACGTCTTGTACGATTCTTGGCGTGGGAGACATTATTGCCCACCATAACTCTTTTTTTTGTAATTTCGCAAATTTTAGACATGATTTCGTA
>MDSZ01114605.1_pt1 | contig 13511 bp, 12 predicted proteins | sample 811201 | NCBI WGS metagenome assembly MDSZ01 (sample SAMN05326647, study PRJNA326480) | marine metagenome | isolation source: seawater | place: Indian Ocean: North | collected 2010
GAGGATAAGAACATTTTTTACCTTCATGATGACCGTAGGAGGTACAGATTTTTAACGTCTCTAGGCCGTCTAATACGTCAAGCTTCGTGATACATAACTGTCTAATACCATTTAATTCGCAAACGTAATTCAGAGCGACCAAATCAAGCCATCCACATCTTCGAGGACGTCCGGTTGTAGAACCAAACTCATTTCCTTTTTTTGCTAAAAATTCACCTACAGTATCGTTACACTCTGTTGGGAAAGGGCCGCTTCCTACCCTGGTTGTGTACGCTTTGGTAATACCAATGCTATTTTGAATATATTTCGAGCTTATTCCAGAACCAGTAAAGACACTACCAATCGTAGTATTTGAGGACGTGACGTATGGATAAGTTCCATGATCAATATCCAACATTGCGCCTTGAGCACCCTCAAAAATGATGTTTTTATCTAGCTCAAACTCTTTTTTCAAAAAAATTGAAATATCGTCAACTGAATCTTTTATCCTTTCCCAATAGCGCATTGTTTCGCTGAAAATAACCGAGATATCGACTGGTTTTTGGTTAAAAAATTTAGTTAGCCAAAAATTATGGTATTCATCGAGCATTTTAAGTTTTTCATAAAAGACATTTTCATCGAATAAGTCAGCAAGCCTAATTGCTCGCCTGGCGACCTTATCTTCGTATGCAGGTCCAATTCCTTTTTTTGTAGTGCCAATCCGTTTGCCCCCAAGATGATTTTCTCTTGCTTTATCAATAGCGACATGATAATCGAGAATCACGGGGCAATTAGGGCTTATTTTCAGCCTTTCGTCCACAAATATCCCCCGCAATTCGAGCGTCTCAATTTCCTCTGAAAGTTTCTTTAGAGAAATTACTACTCCGTTTCCAATTAAACAAATCACATTCTTTCTCAAAATTCCAGATGGTATTAAGTGCAACACAGTCTTTTCTCCATCAACCACAAGAGTGTGCCCAGCATTATTACCACCTTGAAATCTAACAACAGACTGGGCTCTGGAGGTGAGCAGATCAACGATTTTCCCTTTCCCCTCATCGCCCCATTGAGTCCCCAGTAAAACTATGCTTGTCATCCTATTGTTTCCATCAAGAAGTCCCTATCCTAATCTCCCTCTTTCACTGACCAATCGCCGGCTTTATTTTGTTCGACAACGCCTTGCGAAACGTGTTTGGATTTCTCATTTGGAAGAGGTTGAATTACTCTAAAACCTTTTGAACGAAGCTCATCCAAATATTTTTTAAGCTCTCTATCAAGTAATGCGGGGGCAATAACGGTTTTTGTTTCGAAATCTGTTTTTGGTAATTGTGATAACCTTGATAATGATTTTAGATCAGCACTGAACCCAGTTCCGGGCCTTTTTTTTCCATCTTTCGGCGATTCATACTCGTACCGCCCTCCCCAGCAAAGTGGCCTACCAAGATCGTCCACAAAAACTGTGAAGCTAATTGAGCTATGGTATTTGTAACCACTAAGTGCAGCTAAATCGAACTTTATTTCTACATCAGGATACAAATAAGAAAGGGATTCTGAGACGAATATTAATGCATCCAAGTCCTTTAATACCGAGTCTGGATATTCTTTAAAGATTTGTTTGGCGTCGGTCAAAACACTTTTCGAACCATTCAATTTTAAGAGTGCCTCAATTTGGAAACTGCTTTCTGAGGCAATGCCATAATTATGTAATGTGTTTCGCAGACTGCTTAAGTCCCTTTTGAGCAAACAAGTAAGTAATTTTTGTTCCAACGATTCATCAATTTTTGCATTTTGACATAAACGTTTAAAAAGCCCCATATCACATAGTTCGACCACTGGACCTTTAATTTTCAGCACCTTAAGTAAATCACAAACAAGGCTAATAACTTCAACATCGCTTTCAGAACCGATATGGCCAAAGAGTTCAGCACCGATTTGTATCGGGTTTCTTGAACCAGGGTAGCGATTAAGGCCAGCTTTTAAGATGGGTCCGACGTAGCATAACCTTCTGACTCCCTCGCCCGGCATGAAAGATTCCATCCTGGCAATTTGAGGAGTTATATCCGCCGGAATGCCCACTGTTCTACCAGTTGCTTGGTCAACCATTTTCATGGTGCTCAGATTAAGTACTGGATCTATATTTCTTAAAAGTGAGTCCAAATATTCTAAAATCGGCGGATAAACTAGTTCGTAGCCCCATGAATTCATGTGTTGCAAGATTAAGCGCCTACACAACTCTAAAGTTTTTGCTTCGTCGGGTAAAAGATCGTCTATTCCTTCAGGCAGAGTCCAAATCGATTCACTACTATTTGATAGCATATCTTCAATAGCCAATATTTTATTGTATTTGACCTGCTGGGTTACCGAAGAACTTAAAAAAGTCTGAATCGGGTTCCAATAATAAAACATCATTATTATTCCCAAAACTCGATTTATATGCATTCAGGCTTCTATAAAAATCATAAAATTCCGAATTTTTATTATAAGCCTTTGCGTATATTTCCGACGATTTGGCATCACCCGCACCCCTCATCTCCTCGGCATCTTTATAGGCTGCAGCCGAGATAACGATTCTCTGCCGGTCAGCATCAGCTCTAATTGTGATTGCCTCTTTTTCACCCCTTGCTCGGAATTCTCTGGCTACGCGAGCTCGCTCAGAACGCATTCGCTCGTATACATTAGCGCTAACTTCCACGGGTAAGTCAATTTTTTTCAGCCGTAAGTCTAAGATCTCCATACCCAAGTCAGCCGCTCTTTCGTTCGCAGTTTGAGTCACAACCTCCATTATTTTGCCACGTTCACCGCTTACTACTTCTTGTACTGTCCTTTTACCGAATTCACTTCTAAGACTATCATTTATTTTTTGATAAACTAAAAGGCCGGCTCTTCGAATGTCTCCGTCTGTTGACTTATAAAATTGCTCAACATTCTGTATTCTCCACCTGGCAAAAGAATCAACTATCACATCTTTTTTCTCTCCAGTTAAGAAACGCTGAGGCTCCGCGTCTAAAGTTTGTAAACGTTTATCGAATTTCTTGACGTTTTGAACACCAGGAATCAAAAAATGTAGCCCAGGTTTGAAGTCAGAGCGCTCAATTTTTCCAATCTGAAACAGGATGGCTGATTGGTACTCGTACACTCTAAACGTTACGAGGTACAGTATTCCTAAAACAATTACTAAACCTAATGATATTTTTGTAAACATTTGTCTTCTCTTTTTTTACTTTTATCTGGTTTCTCGGTCTCTATCCCATCTTTGTACAGTGGTGTTAGAGTCGATCATTTGATTTGTTTCACTTGAGTTGGCGTTGCCAGATTCAAGTGATCTTTGATTACTTTTACCGCCACCGCGTTCTATTAACTTGTCGATTGGTAAATACATCAAGCTGGACCCACTTTCATTGTCTAAAATTACTTTATTCGTTTTCGACAAAACCGATTCAATTGCTTCGATGTACAATCTTTTTCGTGTCACCTCAGGAGCCTTGCTATATTCCTTATAGAGCTGGTCAAATCTGCTGGCTTCACCTTCGGCCTGCGCAATAACTTTATCGCGATAACCTTCTGCCTCGAGTCTGATCCTAGCTGCCTCACCAGCTGCTCGTTCCACAACTTCATTTCGATAGGCCTCAGCTTCGTTTATTTTCCGCTGCTCATCTTCTCTTGCTTTAATCGCGTCATCGAACGCCGCTTTGACTGCTTCTGGTGGTTTTGCTGGTTGCATGTTAACACTGGTAACCTCAATGCCAGACTCGTAAACATCCAAAACATCCTGTATTAACATCATCGCCTCTGTCGCTATTTGTGCTCTACCTTCTGTAATGACGTAAGTAAGTGTGCTTTGACCTATGATATCCCTAATTGCCGATTCTGTGACCCTTCGTACCGAAACATCTGGGTCTGCGATTTTAAATAAATAATCTGTAGCCTCTTTAATTCTGTATTGCACAGCTAACTCAACTTCAACGATATTCTCATCTCCCGTAAGCATTGATGATTGAGACGTGATGGTTTGAATGCGCTCTACATTTACTTTAATAACTTCTTCTATCGGCCTGGGTAATCTAATATGCGGACCTGGCTGCAATGTAGAGACATACTTTCCAAACCTCATTACTACACCTCTCTCCGCTGGGTCGATCCTGTAAACCATCTCATATCCAAGAATGAGCGCAAAAAGTACACCTGCCACAATTAGAATTGGGGTTTTTGGTTCATCGTTTCCTTTTTTTGAACCCCCACCCCCACTAAATATCTTTCCGATACCTTCTTGCATTTTCTTTACCACCTCATCTAAGTCTGGCGGCCCCTGGTTGCCTGGTCGATTGCCCCAAGGATCTTTATCTTTGTTATCTGGATTCCATGACATTATTTTTATTCCCGTTTTTAATTTTACTCATTGCTTATCCAATCAAATACTTCTAGCAGCTAACTCTTGATCTGGGTTGTGCCCATCAGTAGGCAACAATTCATAACTATCTTTATATTTTAACACCAAATCTCTCTCAAACCGGTCAACCTCTAATTCAAGTATGATATCCCCAGTTCTGTCTACCACCTCAGCCAATACAAGCCCTCGATCATAAAATAAAGCTCTTAGACGTCCAACTGATTGGGATAGTTTAACAGTGATACGGTTCTTTGCACCATAAAGATTTTCTTCTATTATACGTTTTAATAAACTTATTCCTTCTTTATTGATGGCTGAAACCTCTACAGAATCAATTAGCTTGTTACCAATCGATTTATTTTTTTGCTTCAAACCCTCGAGCAGGTCAGATTTATTGTATACCATTACGGTAGGCACATTACCCGCTCCTATCATCCGAAGAATTTTGTTCACCACGTCAATTCGCTCATATAATTCCGGATGAGCGGCATCTACAACGTGCAATATCAATTGTGATTTGATAGTTTCCTCCAGGGTTGCGCCAAATGCGGCAATAAGTGTCGGTGGTAAATTTTCTATAAAGCCAACTGTATCCGTCAACAAAATTCGCTTATCTCTACCCACCTCCATTGCCCTGGTTGTTGGATCCAAGGTGGCAAACATAAGATCCCTCGCCTCGATGTCACTTTTTGTTAAAACATTAAATAAACTTGATTTTCCCGCGTTTGTATAACCGACTAAGGCAACAGTTGGTCTTCCTCTTTTCTTCCTAAGACCGCCTGCTAATCTTCTCCTTGATTTAATCTTTTTGAGACGGGTAGATAGTTGCTTGATTCGGACACCAAGCAACCGTCTGTCAGTTTCCAATTGTGTCTCACCTGGACCTCTGAGTCCTAAGCCGCCTCTTTGCCTCTCTAGATGGGTCCACTCTCGAGTAAGCTTGCTTTTCAAATAATCTAATTGAGCTAACTCGACTTGTACGCGACCTTCAAATGAGCGAGCTCTCTGCGCAAAAATATTTAAAATAAGCCCGGTCCTATCAATTAATTGGCAACAGAGCTTTCGCTGTATATTTCGGTGTTGACTTGAAGATATATCTCTATTGACGACTACAAACGAAGTGTTATTGACGGAAACTAAATCTTTAAGCTCGTCAAGCTTTCCGGACCTCACATATGATTTTGGATCAAATTTATCCAAAATTGCTGAACATGAAAATTTTATTTCTAAATTTGCACTTCGAATTAGCTCATAAAATTCGCTGGGATCATAGTAGCTCCCCTTAAGAGAGACAATAAGTACGCCTACTTCGTTCAATTTTTATTACCAATCATAAGATATGAGTTTTGATAATTGGAGTCAGATGAAAAGAGAGGATTAGTCAACGGGGTGTTGCTCAATCTTTACGTTCGTACTCGGCACAACAGTAGAAATAGCGTGCTTATATACCATCTGATAGACAGAACTCTTCAACACAATCACAAATTGGTCAAACGAATCAACTGTACCCTGAAGCTTTATGCCATTTACTAAAAATATCGAAACCGGGATCTGCTCTTTCCTTAATGTGTTTAAAAATGGCTCTTGCAAGGATTGATTTCTACTGCTCATTTTTTTAAAAACCAGCGTTTAATTGCCTGTTCTCGTTTAATTTTTATTCTCATAGCGACTTAATTCTACCATTATTTTTGCTAAAGCATCATCAATACCATCACTTTCTACCCAAATAACATTCCTTTCCTTCTTAAACCAAGTCATTTGGCGTTTTGCTAGTTGCTTTGATTCTTTAATCGCCTGTGCTCTCATTTCAGAAAAACTAAGAGCCCCCATCAGATATAAGATTACTTGACGGTAGCCGACGGTATTGAGCCCGGGAGAATGAATGTTAACCGGGTTTCTTTGGAGTAATAGCTTAACCTCGTTTATCAAGCCAAACTCGAGCATATTGTCAAACCTTTTTGCGAGTCTATCGTGATGCAAATTTTTATTAGGCTCGTGTATAACAATTTTCAAAGGATTTTTTACTAATGGAACTTTACTTTCTTTGGAATGAAATGAAGAAAGTGGCTTCCCTGTTGCTTCGTACACTTCCAGGCCTCTTATAATTCTCTGCCTATCATGGGGATGCAGATTCGATGCCAGCTGAGGGTCTATATTTACTAATTTTGCATATAGGGAGGCCAAACCCATATTGTCCAATTCTTTTTCAACTTTTTCCCTAAATGATTTATCAACTTTTGGAACCGATGAAAGCCCTTCCTCAATGGCTCGAAAATAAAGACCTGTGCCACCAACAAAAAATGGGAGGCGACCTATATTAGATTTTTCTTTCAAAACAGAGCCGCAATCCCTATAAAATCGTGCGACAGAATACTTCTCAGCTAAACTAATTTTTCCCGACAAGAAATAATCTATTCCTATTTTTTCAAAGGGTGTGGGCAAAGCACTACCAATTCGTAAATTCTTATAAATTTGAACTGAATCGACATTAATCACAAAAAAACAATTAGTCTTCCTCAATCTAACTAATAACTTTGTCTTGCCTACTCCTGTTGGGCCCATAATAAAAATTGCGTCGTACATAAAAGTACCCTCAGTTAAGAGGCGGAATTTTCAATAATTCGCCCTCTTTTATTTTGTCTCCACTCAGACCGTTGACACGTTTTAATTCTTTTACAGCAATCCCAAATTTTAACGCTATCGCTGAAAGTGTGTCACCGTAGGTCACACGATAATCACCTAGATAACTTTTATTAGAATGCTCTAGTTCGAAATAATCGCAAACACCTCGATAAATCCAATGGGCGATTTGCCTTTGAGCTTTAGGCTCACTAAGTCTTTTTTCTTCAACAGGGTTAGAAATGAACGCGGTTTCAATAAGAACTGATGGGATATCTAAAGCTTTCAAAACCATAAAACCCGCATATTGGACCATCGGCTGATGAACTGGACCAAAATTTCTTAACTGTTTTATTATTTTACCTGCCACCTTAACACTTTCTTCAATAGTGGCTCTTTGCGAAAGATCAACCAATGTTTCCCATAAATCTTCATCCTTCTTTTCTCTTTTAATGTCGCCAATAAAATCGCTTTCATTCGATTTTTTTGCCAGCATCCGCGCTAACTCGCTACTCGCACCACTCTGAGAGAGAACGTATACCGATGAACCTCGAGCCGATTGATTGTCAATTGCATCCGCGTGGATTGACAAAAACAAGTCTGCATTAGAGTCCCGAGCGATTTTGACCCTTTGTCGTAAACGAATCTTATTGTCATCGCGTCGGGAGAGAATTGCGCGCATCTGAGGATGGCTATCAATAAAATTAGCTAAATATACTGAAACATTCAGGGTAATGTGCTTTTCCAAGACACCTGTTGGGCCAACCGCGCCGCTATCTTTACCCCCATGACCCGCATCTACAACAACCGCAAATTTTTTTTCAATATTTTTCTGGCTATTCCTAATCGTTTTACCATCCTCTATCTTTTTAATTATAAATGTAATTTGCGGTGCATCCTTTGAAGTATTTTCATTCAAAGTTAGCTGAGACGGATCAATAGTTAGCTCAACCACAAGGCGCAACACGTTATCGTTCCGAAAACCATACCTAAGGTTCCGTACAAGTCCATTTGTAGATGCCGGGATTAAGCTAGGTTCAAAGTTACCATTAGTCTTAACATCTAAAACCAATCGCGAAGGTTCGCTCAAAAAAAAAGATGAAATAAATATAGGTTCATTACTCTTAACCGTAATTGCAGAAGAAGACTGTCGATTATCAATTTCGATCGACAAGGAAGCTATTGCAATCACAGGGGAAAATTGGGCTAATAGATAGACGGTAACGAATACCAATTCGTGTTTATATCTAATAATTCTAAATACCTCCCGTTTGAGTTAAAATCTTAGATTACTAAGAAGCTCTTTTCCTTGCTGTGTGAACACCGTAAAAATAGCTTCGCGTCCGGATTCAAGTACATCGAATGTTACATTAATATCGACCTTTGAAACGAAATTTAAATCAAACTTAGGCCATTCTACTAAATAAGTAGTTTGTGCTTTCGAACTCAGATCTAGTCCAAAATAATTTAACTCCCTTACGTCCTCTACTCGGAACAAATCAAGATGAAATAGATCAAACGATTCAAATTCATAATACTCAATTAATGTAAAGGTGGGGCTTTTAACGTGGCCGTCGTACCCTAATGAGCGAAGAAAACCTCTAACGAAAGTAGTTTTCCCAGCCCCAATTTGACCCTCTAAAGTAACGGTTAGACCAGGTTGATGGAGGTCCCCTATTTTATTTCCAAGCGCCTCTGTTTCCATTTCATCTTTTACAATTATCTTCATCTCATTAAACACTTCAACCAATTAAACCTCGTATTATTGGCAATAAATCCGTCGGCAACATCCCTTTTAAACCCGAAATTCGAGCCCGATCTGCGGCTTGATTATGAATGGAGCACCCCAAACAAGCGGCATCAAAATTATTTAGACCTTGACCCATAAAGGACAAAATAATTCCTAAAAGCAAATCGCCCATTCCACCGGTAGCCATCCCACTATGACCTCCGGAAATAATCCTGGGAATCCTTCCCATCCCGGCAACAATGGTTCCTGGCCCTTTAAGGAGGCAAACCCCACCATATGTTTCGACAATCTTAGCGACTGACAAAAATCTATCAGATTCTATCTTGGATTCGCTGACTCCCAGAAGCCGTGCAGCCTCCTTGGCATGAGGCGTTAACACTCGATTGTTATTGTAGCTCCGGTTACGAGCAAGGATGTTTAAAGCATCAGCATCAAAAACAACGGGCTTTTTAAGATTTTGTATTTCTTGATACATTCGTTTGCTCCAATCAGACAGTCCCAACCCAGGTCCAATCCCAATTACTGAAGCACGGGACACCAAACCTTCTAGATCTTTTATTCGTTTGATTTTATGAAACATTATTTCTGGTTGACCACTGATCAAGCCTTCGGAATTAGAAAAATGAGTTGCCAGCGAAACTAGGCCTGAACCACTTCTCAAAGCTGCCTTACAAGAAATTAGCGGTGCTCCAGCATATCCCGGGGCACCGCCAATAACTAAGTTATGTCCATAATCATGTTTATTTGAATATTCTCGTCTTGATGGAAGAAAATCCAATGATTCCTCAAAACCCAAAAGCTTGGAAGATGTCACCTTCTTCAATTCATCATCAACGTCCAATAATAGGTTATCCACGACAATTTTCCCAGAGTGGCTTTTACCAGCACCCGTTAAGCTACCTTGCTTCACAGCGAAAAAACTGACTGTCAAATCTGCTTTAACTGCAACATCATAAATCCAACCAGAAGAAGAATCGACTCCTGTTGGAACATCGATCGCAACAGTTACTGCGGGTGTGTCGTTGATATTTTTAATCAATGACTTAGTTGCTGCAGATAGCTTTCGATTCAAGCCGACACCAAAAATCCCATCAACAATTACCGATGTGTCACATACTACATATTTATCAATATCAAATATTGGTACATCTTGTTTTTTTAACTCTTTTTGAATGTGAAATTGGAGGGAACTTTCAGGATAATCTGAACGGAAAGCATATACTCTAACCGAGTAACCCTCTTTTTTTGCATGCCTCGCTACTTGGAAACCATCAGCTCCGTTTTTTCCAGGACCACAAACAATATCTAGTTTTTTTCTTGTCGGAAATTCATTTGAAATTACTTCGAAAACCGCCCTGCCTGCCCGATCGACAAGTTCTTTTTCGGTTAGGTTAAACTTCTTGATTAATGCTTGGTCAAGCAATTTTGCCGATTGACCACAAACCAGTTCATTGTAAGCCATTTGCTTTCAAACACTATTGTTGAATATAGATTCCTTATAATAACGTAATTCTGCTATTGATTCTCTTACATCATCAATTGCCCTGTGAGCACCTTTCTTTTTAAATTTCAACTGGTCGGGATACCATAAGTTCGTAAGAATTTTTATGGAGCTTACGTCTAAATTTCTATAGTGAAAAAAATCATGTAAATTCGGCATCCATCTACGCAAAAATTGCCGATCTTGACAGATACTATTGCCACACATTGGAGAAGTATCCGGCAAAATATATTCATTAAGAAATAGTAAAATCTCATTCTGTACGAACTCCAAAGAGTTCGTGCTTTCCAAGACCTTTTTATATAAACCTGATTTTTTATGCTGCCTAGTATTCCAGGAATCCATTGACTCCATTAATGATAGAGGCTGGCTGACAACCAAACTCGGACCCTCTATGATATCTGCACAATCTTTATCCGTAACTGCTACAGCAACTTCAATAATCTGATCTTTTTCAGGATCCAGTCCCGTCATTTCTAAATCAATCCAAACTAAATTAGTCTCTAATTTATTCATCGCCAAAATTTCAATTCAGTATTTCTGCCTGCCCCGAAATGCATGCATTATAGTGGTGCTATTAACATATTCGAGCTCACCGCCAGAGGGAACTCCATGTGCGATTCGAGTTACCAAAACTGAGAAGCGTGCTCCCATTTCCTTTAGAAAAAACGCTGTCGCATCACCCTCCATCGTCATACTCGTTGCAGCAATTATCTCGCTGATGGTGCCAGCATTCAACCGTCTTTCTAGATGTTCCAAGCCTAAGTCCTCGGCTAACACATTATCTAAAGGCGAAAGCCGTCCAAAAAGCACAAAGTATAATCCGTCATAATCTGAATTGGATTCTATTGCCTCAACATCAAGTGGATTTTCAACAACGCATATTTTTGTATGATCCCTATCTGGATTTGAGCAAATTGGACAAATCTCCAATTCACTAAAATTTCTACAACTTTTACAATGTTCTATTTTTTCCAAACATTCTGACAGTGTGTCTATCAGAACACGAGATTTGGCTTGCGCTTTTTCGATCATAAAAAAGGCCAGTCTTTGAGCCGATTTTGGCCCTATTCCTGGTAAAAACTGTAAAGCGTTAACCAAATCTTTAACAAGTGGAGAAGATTTCATGCAGTTCGATCGCCTATGTTATTCATCCTTTAACTCGAGACCACTTAGCTTCGCATCAAACACTTCCTGCAGATCCCTTATCGGTGAGCGACCTAGCAACCTTTCTTTCTCTCTGGCTTTTTGCTGCTCTTGTTCTATTCTTTTTTGATTGGCTGGCGAGTCTAGTGAAGCTGTTGACTCTTCAACGGACACAATTACCTTTAAAGGCCTCGAATATGTATCAATTAACTTTTTTTCAATTGCATTGATGTAAGCCTGCTGATTGAGGTGCTGAAAATTAGCCGAAATTTTTAATGAAATAGTATTGTTTTTCAATTTTACCATTTCAGAATTATTCACAAGTTCTCCTGGAAGCCCAGACAGTTTAATTGATTCTACTATTTCAGACCACGTTAAACTGTCTATCAATTTCTGGTGGGTGGGGTCTCCTTCTTTAAGTTTGTTTTTTTTTGTTGTTAAGACAACTTCCTCGACTTTTTTATCGGCGGTTATTTGGGAATGGATAACGGCTTTATCAGCAGGTAATGAAATAGAATCAGAATAACCTTCGGTAACCGGCATAAATGAGAGCAAACGAACCAGCATTATTTCAAATGCAATGATAGGCTCAACCGAATGGATGAGATTACGCTTTGTGAGCAGACAGATCTCAAAAAAAAGTTGGCAAATCTCAGGCTTGATTGTTTTTGCTAGCATTAAAAGTTTTTCATCATTCTCGGATAACTTGTTTGATTCCCCAATTGCCTGAAGCACTGCAATGTCCTTTAAAGTAGACAGCATCTGGTCAATTACAAGTTCGTAATTTGGCACTAAATCAGCCAGATTGCGCGACAATCGAAACAAATTAGCTTTTTCTTTTTTTATTAAAAGTTCGAGAATCTCATTAATAATATTATTATCGACAATACCGAGCAATTTCGACACGTCTTCGGTTATGATGTCGCCTTCGCTTAAAACTATTATTCGATCGAGCAGACTCAAAGCATCTCTTGCACTGCCGTCTGCACTCTTTGCAATAATATCAATTGCACTTTTTGAGAATTTTATCTTCTCTCCCTTTAAAACCTTTTCAATATATTGATGAAGAAATTTCTGCGAAATTTTTTTTAAATTTAACTTGAGACAGCGTGATAAAACTGTTGCAGGAATCTTTTCATAATCAGTCGTTGCTAACAAAAATTTTACATGCTCGGGGGGTTCTTCTAGCGTTTTCAGTAATGCATTGAAGGAATGCTTTGAAAACATGTGTATTTCATCGATCAAATAAATCTTAAAACGGCCCTGGGTCGGGGTATATTGAACGTTATCTAATAACTCGCGTGTCTCTTCGACTTTTGTTCTAGACGCTGCATCTACTTCAATCAAATCAACCATATTGTTATTGTCAATTCCAACACAACTGTAACATTCGCCGCAAGGGGTGCTAGTAACCCCTTTATCACAATTTAGTGCCTTGGCAAAAATTCTAGCCATAGTTGTTTTGCCAACACCTCTAGTTCCGGTAAACAGATACGCATGGTGAACTCGTTGAAACGACAAAGCATTGATTAAAACAGAAACAGCTTCGTGCTGCCCGACCACTTCATCGAAATTTTTTGGACGCCATTTCCGCGCTAAAGCCTTGTAACCCATAATTCATCTCATACAACAAAATATCAACATTAGAGTGATAGCCGCTTCACTCAACTATACCCAGAAAGTTCGATACCGTTGCTCCCTCTCGGGCCTGGCGGGGTTTTCGAGTTTCAGTCATAATTTTATACAAAACGGCTATCAAGAAAATAGTAACATATTAACAATCTAGTTCGTGTACAATCATAAAACAAAAAAGTTTTAGCACCGAATTGTGGTATTATCAAATAAAAGCGTAATGAAACTTCAAAGGGAGCATCATGGAATATAGAGTCTCTGTAGACACCGGCGGAACGTTCACGGATGTGGTAGTCACAGACAGTGACGGAAATTTTACTGTCGGAAAAGCACTTACCGATAAAAAACGAGCATTTAACAGCATTAATTCAGGACTAGCTGTAGCGTCAGAGCAACTTCAAACAACAGTAGCAGAACTCCTATCAAAAACCAGCGTTTTCATTTACGGAACCACTAGAGCTACTAATGGGATAGTTGAAAGAAAAACTGCAAAAACA
>MDSZ01089869.1_pt1 | contig 13510 bp, 13 predicted proteins | sample 811201 | NCBI WGS metagenome assembly MDSZ01 (sample SAMN05326647, study PRJNA326480) | marine metagenome | isolation source: seawater | place: Indian Ocean: North | collected 2010
CCTAATTTTTTTGCAGCCTGTACGTGGCTTTCTGTGACTTCCTCTTGTTTCTCTATTTGTTGCTCAATTTTTCTTAATAATTCTATTTTTTGATCATAAACCCTTTGAACAATATCAGAGTTAGCTTTCTGAGCGTCACTAAGCTTATTATAATTATCCATAAGCGCTTGAGTGCGCGCAGCAGTCGCATCTAGTGATTCTTTATAGCGCTCAAGGGCTCTTTGACTTGCTGCTGTTCTAGCAGGATCAACTGTTGCGCCCCCTTGGGTCGGATCATCATTTTCGAAAAAAATGGCCAATTATTAGCCTCCTACTTAAACGGCCATTTTAGACCAGTGGCTCTGGTGAATTTCTCCACGGCTCTTTTAAGCATGCTTTTGCTTCTATGTGTTCTTGGATCATTTAAACCGTGCTTTTTATAGGCATCTAAATACCTTTTTTCACTACCCAGCGCTTTTGCGAAAGCATTGACCTCACTACGGGTTCCACGAACAGATACCGGCAAATATAAATCATCTGAGCCGAACATTCTGCCCAAAATCATTTTTGTAATATTTCCAAAAGCAGACAAAAAACTTTCGTCTAACTTGTTTTCTCTCAACTCAGCAAAATCGATCACATATTCAGTAATCTTGTCCTCATTGATATCTTGTTTTTCCATAAAAAACCCTCAACTAAAATAATTAGTTTTCATAAATAAAAATAACCGAAAGCCAGTTACGACTTTCGGCCTAATCCATCACCAAGACCTGGAAACTGCGACAATTGGTCAACGGTATATGTTTTACTGTTTTTATTTCCAGAAGATGCGTCTTCATAAGCTTTATTTTCAGTCTCTATTTGCTTAGTCAATCTTTTAACAAACCAAGTTCGCAATCCAACAGGCAAATTATAAGCCTCTATAAAGCTCCAGCCACCGACATACTGTAAATAGAAGAATTGCTCATACACTTGTTCTATGTATTCATCGGTCAGGCCAAAAAAAGTCCGTAGTAAACGGCACCTCCATTTGCTGCTCGTGGCCGCATTCGTCGCATTCAAAATCCTGTGTCAAATCGACAGTTGGAGTAATGGCTTGATATGTTTTTCTTAATTGTCTGGCATCTGCTGCCGGCATATTGTCAACAACATAATTAATTGTTCGTCTTTCGGTATCTCCGTTAACTGAAACAATAAATCTTTTAAGCTGATCTGTCAAGACAGATTGAACACGCTTATTTTTCTTATTTTGTTCAGACAATCTGACTATCTCTTTTTCATCAGCGCCGTACATAAGTCGTACTTCAAGTTGAACATTCATTTTCTCTAAATCAATCAAAAAAGTGCCATTTTCGGTACAAGTAACGTTATGCTCTTCATAATCAATATCATCAGTAGTTATAACTTCCGCACTGCTTAAGTCGAAGTCATGTTGAACTTGAGCTAAACACGCAGGACAAACCACTCTTGTGTTATATTCAGCGCCATATCCTGAAATTCTTGCTGCGACAATCATTGCGTTCTTATCGCATACTAATAATTTTGATATATCAATTCTTTTGTTAACAAGTACATTGCTCAAAAAGCGATCTAAGGCGATGCCCTTTTTTAATAGTGTTCTTGATGTTAGAATATCCTCATCTTTTGCTGTCATGTGTCGAATCTCTATTGTATCGACCATGTGCAAAGGATGATTTTGTGGATAAAACTTACCTTTTGATGGTAAGTCTACAAATTCTGTAGGGACGACAAAAGAAAGTGGCGAAGAATCACCATCCACTCCTTTATCTACGTCCATAACAGGTGGGGTGGGAGTTTTATCACCACCGCTTCTAGCGCCTAAGCGTCTAGAGTTATTTCTGGCCAAGTTTCACCTCTCGTTTTATTTAAGTGTTGTTTATTATTATGTGCCATCAACGCTAAAGAATCTTTGTCCGCCGCCAACGTTACTACCGATCGATGTTTCACAAACTGCGAAATCGTAACGAAACTCAACGTCTACCATGGTCATATCGTCACCATCATAATCTAAATCGCCATACTTAAGATCTTTAATAAAAGCGTTTCTTAAAGTCCATCTTTCGACAAAAGCGCCATTTCCATCAATTTGTGTAATGACAACATCTTGCAAAGCTCCAACCGACTTGCCTTTAGACATCGTGCTAGTTTCATTTGGTGTGCCAGGAGGTTTATAGCCTGACAACTGCACAAGGTCTGAGAGAGTTGCTGCAACATCTGGATCAACTGGGTCAACCAAAGTAGCCGTAACTGTATTCCACTCAAGCTTACCGGGATAGTAAAAAGTGTGATTTAAATATTTGTGTGGTGTTTCTGAAATTGTAAAAGATGGTTTATTGATCTTCTTAACAAACCAAATAAGCCCGGCACCAAAACCGGTGATTTGTAAAGTAAATCTAAACTGTCTTTTTGGGTCTTTGGTGTCTGCAGTGACTTCTGTCCAAAATGCCATTTAACTAATTCTCCTTCAATAGTATATAGTCATCAATTGTATTAATCGTCAAACGAAGCGCCTGTATTTGCAATCACAAAGTCGATGGCGATGAATTCAATTGACCTTGCTGGTTTCAAAAGAATCTTAGCATAGAGGACGTTTTGATCAATCAAATCAGGGGTCGTTGTGCTCTCGTCAAGAACCAATCGATACTCCGTAATACCAAAGCGTGCTTTGACGCTTGCAAGGAAAGGATCGACCAGTGCTTTAAATCTATTCCAAGTTGCTTCGACGTTTTGGTCAAAAAGCACTCTTGTCGCCAATCTAGAAACTTCTTTCTTAAGGAAGATCATCAAACGACGGACGTTGATTCTATCAAGCGAAGATCTTTGCATCTGCAGAGTCTTCTGTCCGAAAATTACAATTCCTTCTGATGGGAAAGTGGCGATTGGGTTAATATTAGCAGAATAAAGATCGTCACGATCTGCAGATGTAAGACGTTCTCTAACTCCGACGACCGGTAATCCGGCTGAACCTTCGGTTAGACCACCTCGATTAAATCCTGCGGGTGCAAACCAAAGTTCTGATTTGCGCTGCGAGCTAGCGAATGTGCCAAGCGCAACAACAGAGGGCGGCATCCAAATTGTTTGGTTACTAAGCGTGTCTTGGATTCTTACCCAAGGGTAGTATGCGCATCCGTAACTGGTGCTAAGGCCACGATCTCTCATGTTGTTGACAACGCTAGAAACACTACCTCTACGATTTACTTCGCTATCTGTGTTCTCGGCCACAGAAACATATCCACCCTTTGGATCAATAATTGCTAGTGCGTCTCCGCGATCTTCGCAAACATTGACCATATGCTGTGTCAATGTTTCATTTGTGATTCCAGGTGCGACCATTAAGTTGTACTCAACAAACTCTGGGTCTGTGACTGTATCAATTGCACGCTTAACAGTATTAAATGCGTAGTTGTCAAATTCATTGTTTCCATCATCTAAGCGCGTATTTCTAAATGGCTCCATCTCTGTAATGTCGAGACCATCGAAACCACCGAAGAATGGTGATGTAAATCTGTCATGACCAGCCGATAGAATTTGATTATATCCACCGGTGGTTGCAGAGTTACCTGCCACTCTAGAGCCAGACACATAAACAGGATCCTGAGTTTTATCTGTGTCTGTAATAATATCGTCAAGAGTGAAAATAAACGAGTATTCAGTTGCTCCGGGGATTCGTTGACTGTCCAAAACATCTTCTGCTACTGGCACGAATGAACTAATGCCCATTGGTAACGCGCGCAAAACATCGGGAATGCTTCTATCGTATCTTGTGCTTGCGCGTTCTCTAGTTGTTTGGAAACCAAAGTAAGCTTTGGTTGGGTCTGATACAGCACCATCAGATGCAGACAATCTTAGTGGAACGCTTGGATACACAACAGAGCCTGACCACTCCATATCAGGGTGGGCATAAGTAAACATAAATATCGTGCCATCAGGTTGATTAGCGTTATCGCCACCATGACCTTCGAATGAGTCAGCAATATCTTGAGCGCCCTTAACAAATCTATCTTTATCAACATCTGTAGAGTCAGCGCCGCCACCTAATTCTTCAACGCCATGGTCCATGCCATAAACACCCAAAGGAGATACGCCGGTTCCGCCAGACATATATGTCCAACCTGTAAATCTAACAGGGCCGTGAACACCGAATGGAAGATATCTAGGATCTGTAGATCCAGCATCAACATCTTCATTCATTACGACACGAATAAAATTAGAACGGTTTGGGTACTGTCCATAAATTCTAAGACGACGTTCTGTGTCAGACCATTGGAAGTATTGATCGCCAATCTTTCTCGCAATATAATCAGGAGAACTGGGGTCCAAGGTACAGCTTGAGAATCTTTCAACGACTTTTACAGCGTTGTCAGAATCTTCAATTCTTCTCAGAACAACTGAGAATGTACCATAAAGATCAGATTCTGGTCTAGTGGATTTTTTGACATCTTCAATAGAAATCTTAAGATTTTTTTGAATCCAAGCACCATGGTCGAGACCAACGAACTTAAATAACTTTTGCATTTGAGATGCGTCAAAGTTTGCAAAGTCTAAACTTAAATCTTGAGAGATAAAGAATCCAGTCTCTGCATTTTGCATAGAACCTTTCATATCGTGTGGGCCAACTGTTCCACTTTCAATCGCGAGAATAGCAGCGTGAGATTTGCCAGATGCTGTTCCAGTAACATGAGATCTAACAAAGTTGTCGTATGTTTGGCCTAGCCAATACTTCTCAACCTGCGAAGTTTGAGTAAATTGTGTATTTGTCAACTGTGGGTTAGTATTGAACACGTCACGAATATACTTGTCAGAGGTATCGTCAAAGTTAAATGTTGTTTGCTTGATAGTTGTATTGTTTGCATCTTTAATGATCATTCTGTATTCGTGAGAAGCGCCAATTGAAGGCGTTAGAAAGGCCGATCCTGTAGTATTATCAGCTAGCTCGTCAGTTGGAATATGTCCACCACCAGCAAAAACGCTTCCGGAGAGCATTATGGATCCTTCAGTTAGGTACCACACTGCCGCAAGTGTTCCAGAAACTGGTGTTCTGTGACCATCCGTTCCATCGGGCCGTGATGCGTTCGAGTTGTCGGAGGCTTGAAACGAGCCTGAGTTCCACAAGAACAGACCATAAGCACCATTGTTGGTTGATCTATCGGTTGTTGGACCAGCACCAGTTTTCCAACCAGCAGCGCCATCGCCTCCGCTTGTTGTTTCGTTGTCGTGGTCATGACCAAGAAGTCGAATCATTGTAACAGGGCCAACGCCGGCTCTTAAATAAGCTTGAGCAGCGTATGCAGCGTATGTGGGGCCAACGTAGTTTCCATCACGCCAAACATCGCCTCCGCGACCTCCAGGGATTGGGTTTCCAAAAACTTCAACGAATTCTGAAAACGAATGCACCTTAATTGGGCGCATTGAGGGGCCTCGTTCGGTCCTACCGATGATCACTGGGCCCATCGCCTCTGGGGTTCTAGGAATAAAACTATTATCAATTTCGTTGATAAAAATTCCTGGCGATACAAACTTAAACTTTTTTGCTGACATATTCAGGCTTCTCCTTAGATTTCGGCCATTTATTTATTGCCTTTTCGTATAGTAAATAGTTGCTTTCTTGTGCAAACACCAAAAATAGAATTATAACTCTTTATAAAAACGGTCTTTTCTTCCGACCTTTACATTATCAGAAGAATCTGGGTGTTCGTCGCCCACCATGACACGTTCTTTAGGGAATCTAATTTGCACTGCATTTTCGCGAATAACGACTTTTGGCCTCTCTTGATTGTTACCAGCACCAATCAAGTGACCAAGCACACGAATATCAATTTTTGTTTCAAACATTCTTTCATCTTCTCCAAGATCTTGAACATTATTGTTGGCCGCAAAATCTTTTGGCAAAAACCCTTCAAATTTATGTCCATCATGGTTAATGAAGAAATTATTAATTTGTCCAGTTCTTGTCAAAAATGGCGTAAGCATTTCATTTATTTGTTGCTGGTATTCTGCGCGCAAAGTCACAGTGTAATTAATATTTACATAAACTGGTAACGGGATAGATATATTTTCATAAACAATTTTTTTATTTTTTCGAGGAAAGTAATTTTGATTGTTACCAACTCTTTCGGCATTTTTTGCTCCACGCATTCGGGCAGAATCTGCAGCTGCGAAGTTTGATGTTTTTTCTTGTTGAATTCTTCTTGCTATGACAATTGTTCCACCACGAGGATCATCAACATCGGGAATATGCGCAGTTAAGCGACCATGCATTGTAGGGTCTTTTGTTATTGATGTTTTTTCGATTGTAATAATCGGCAATTTTAAGACGCCATTGCTATCTCTTAGTTCTTTGTTGTTTTTAATCTGAAAAGCTCTTTCGGCAGACACCCACAAGACCGGTGTTTTATTCCACCCCTTGTTTGTAGAGGTAAAAATATTTAACTTGTCGTCTATAAATTCATAAAATGCGCGGTCAATAGTTTCCAAGGTCGAGGGCATAAAAGTAATTTCTTTTAACTTAGCCTCGTTTTCTTTATTTCTAACTGGCATCGAATAAACCCTCTCTTGCTCTTATACATTTTGCTGAAATTTCCATCCTATGGTCGATTTGCCCAAACATTTGTTTGGGCTCAGCTAACGTAACAATTTCATAAAAAACATCACCATACACAATAAAATCGCCCTCTCTCACAAATAAATCTTGATCTTCAGTAAGCCTTCTTTTATGAAAATGTACGATTAAAGAAATATCTTTATCAAGCCCGATATTTGAAGAATACTTTGTTTGAATGCCCTCAAAATTAACCAGAGCATAAACACGAACTGGCGGCAAAAATGTTTTTTCAATCGCCTCACCATATAAGTCGTTGAAATTTGTTCTACTTATATCAATAGGATAATACACGATCTGCTGCCCGATGACTCGCTCGATTAACTCATCGTTTACTTGCTTTACAAGGTCTCTTTCTTTTTCACCAAGAAAAAGTGGGGGTGGTGGCGCATCTGGTTGTTTCCATTCGTTATCATCTGACATTTATTTACCCCACAAATATCGGCAACGGAGTTGCTTGGAAAATCTTTGAGGACGCCTCAACCATTTCAGCATCTTGTTTCATAAGATCGTTGTATTCCATTTCACCAAGAACCGTTTTTAATTCTTCTCTTAATTTTTCTTGCTCTTCTTTTCCTTGCGAGATTAGAGCCTCGCCATTTAACGTTACTGATTCGCCGGGTATGGGTATTGCACCAAATTTACTACGAACATGTCCTAAAACTTCTTTTGATAACGCCAAAGCAAATCTTCGAATCCACTGCTTACCAATGGAATTTATATTATTGTATGGAATATTGTCAAACGGCAAAGTGTTCATATTGTTTACGCCAGAAACACCAAAGTCTATGTCATCAGACTCATCCCAAATATCACTTGGTATTGTAAATTCAACCCAAAAATATTCTGGTGAAAAATCGTCAGGTACAGGAAACAATCTTAATCTATTGTTTCTTAATTCATACGAATAGTGAGATATTCTAGTGTATATGCTATCTTCGTAAGCCATAGCTTGCATCTTATTTTGCCACGCTGGTATTACTTCAAATGTGGAATCGTCTGAATATTGTCCATATGTATTTAAGTTTCCAACAACCCCAACACCGCCATAGTATCCATAAAATCTCCACATTGCTTGTGGTGTCTTGTAATAAACTTTTGTAATATTAACTTTTTTAATTCCAGTATCGCCATCAATTAGTCCAGCAAACTCAACTCCACCGCCACTAGCCGGATCAGAATTATCTACTGACGCTGTGTATATTAATTTTTGTAAATCGTAATCTTGCTGCTTTGCCACCCTCTCTATAGAGGCAGAGTAAAAAGTTTTATTTCCGCCAACGCCGGCTTCCTCTGAGAGAGAACTAGCGACTCTTTTTGCATATGAAAATGAAAACCTTGGATATTTTAAATTCACATTTTCTGGACCCGATGTAGTATTGCCACGATGGTCAAAAGAGCCGGTAGATGATCCTAGGGCGTCAGATAGGATATTTTTTGACTGGTGTATATTGAGAATATAAGAATATTCTAAACAAGCCTCCTCATAGGCTGCGTAAACATTAGATGCAGATAATTCAATATCTAATATTTCACCACCTAATTTTCTAAATGTATACTCTACCTGCGCAGCTGCGCCTGATAGGAATTCTTCTGTGTCCGAATAAACACCAAAAGCCAGTGATCCGGAAACATCCTCTGGATTTCCAGTTACTGGCAAAATTACTTTGCTCATTTGACTTGCTGGTGTTAAAGTTGGAACTGCCATGCATAATATCCTCCGCTATTGGTAATTAGTATCAACCCACGCTATTATTACTAATTTGAGGAATGATATTCAGAGAAAACGATCTTCTCTCGCCTTTAGACCGAAATGGATAGACAGTATGTTGTAACCAGCCTGGGAATAAATATAGGTCTCCCACTTTCGGGCGAACAACATAAGTCGCTGAAGATAGTGCTGAAAGGTCGCCAAACAAAAACGACAAGCAGCCGTGTGTTAGCCCATAATGATCTTTTTTATCCAACTCTTGTTCCTCTTTCCAATCTGGAACTTTTAAAAATCCTGCGCATGATATTACAGCATCTGGGTGCATGTGAACAGGATTGTAGTCGCCGGCGAAAGATCTAACAAACCAAGCCGATTTAATATGAGTATCAATCTTCGCTCCGGGTTTCAAAATATTTAATCCATTACTATTTGCATTTTCAATTACGGCGGGCTGCTTGTTTAATTCTTTTAAATACGTGGTAACTACATTGTTGAAATACCCAACATGTAACGACATAACCTCGTTTGGAATTGCCAATTCTTGTCTGACTTTTCCCACTAGTCTTTTTGAATGATCTAAAGCTTCGCTTATTTTTTCATCTTCAGATATTAAATCGCATGTATCGTTTAAATCATCAAGAATATATTGCGGGATTGAGAATTTACCAATTACGGGACCAAAAGGCTTGATCATCTTGCCTTTTATTTTTGCCATAGGCTCTCCAATGTTGTAACTATAATTAGTTTTGCACATTAAAAAAACCCCACCTTCGTGTGAAGGTGGGGCAAAATAAAATCTAAAGTAAATTAAAGCTTACGAACCATTTTGGAATAGTGCGGCACCAGTAGCGTCAGCATCATCTGTGAGGATCATTGCTTCAACATACCATCGGCTTGCAGAAACAGCTGTTACCTTAACAGTTGAGCCAGCTTCACCACCAGAGTTAGCAAGGTTGCCATCGAGATGAATAACAGAGTCATTTGCAGCAGGAGCCAACATGCGACCACCAGCACCATTTGAAGTGCTGCCGACCTGATCAGCGCCAAGCATTGCATATCCAATATACATATCGCCTGTAGTATCCGTTACATCGCCAGTCTTAATTAGAAATCCTAAATCAGATGGATCTGTTACCGCAAAAGTGTATGTAACACCAATGAAGTCACTAGACAATTCTGGAAGAGTGATGGTAACGGCGGCTGTTTCATCGGTTGCATCAAGCAGAAAAAGCCCACCAGAGTCTCCTAGTCCCAAACTGGTGCTAGCTGCGATTGTTGAAACTTTGCATCGATGACCCTTAAGAGTCGAACCGTTCAAAGCGAGTTCTCTATTTAAGCCCTCTAATAGTTTTTGTAACCTTAATTTATTTGGTTGTACGGCCATATTATTTCCCTCCTTAATTGAAAATTATAGCGTGACAAACGCATCTTTGACACGTCTGTCACATTTAAATAGTATGTTAACGAATAAAGCTCCCGCCAAATGACGAGAGCTTTAAACATTTTTGCTAAACTAGATTTTAGCTATCTAGTCCGGACTCACCAAGCATACCACGGCAGATTACCAAGCCGTACATATCAGGACGAACCATCTTCTTGGCATAGCGAGTCATCACGCCCTTGCGAGGCACGAAGTCTTCTGTTCCAAAGATGGTAGGTGTCACCTGTAGTGGCACATATGGAGCGTACACGTAGCCGCTTTCAAGGAAGCTTCCACCTTTACGTCCGACGAGAACAACGTTCCGTGGGAAATAAGGATCGACGTGAACATCAAACTTCTTACTAAGAGCACCAGTCTTGACAGCGCCAACAGTTCCTCTGTCTGCATCAGCGGTTACGCTTGCGCGGAATCCAGCTGTGAATTCGAGAATGTTAGCAACCTCGGGAGAAGTAACAATATAGTTAGCGCCTCCGCGAAGTGTCTTACGGTGGATTTGAGCAGACACATCGTTGATTGTCTCAACAAGAGTCTCATACCACTCGCTGACTGTACCGGTGAAATCAGGAGCCTTAGAAGCTGCACCAATTTCTGCACCCGTTTCGCGCTCAACGAACATTCCTGGCATTCTTGACCAGTAGTAAGTAGCAGCAGTAGCGCCACGAACTAGATCGTTAAGGATTTCGCGATCGATCTCAAGAGCGATCTGCTCAGAGAGGATGCTGGTAAGCTCAACCTCAGCATCAAGGTTGTGGTAAGCGTTAAGATCTTGTCCTAACTCTGGAGTCCACTTAGCCTTAAGCTTCTTGGTCTTCGCTGTGACTGCGATGCTATCGACCTTCAAGTCAATCTCAGGAATATTTTCTTCACCTTCAAGTCCCCAAGTTGTGCTACCAACGACAGATCCGATGGATCCACCAGACTGGAATTTATCATCAATTGGGAAAGAGAACCTGTGTGAATCACCAAAAGATAGCTCTGATTTAAGGTTAGCAACTTCATCGTCGCTACCAACAGATGCCGTACCCTGGAAAACAAACACGTAAGATGTTTCTGTAGAAGAATCAACGTCCAAGTTATGCACTGTACGATCAGCAGCTGCGGCTGTACGACCAACCATATTTGTCAAACGACGAACTTGTCTACCCTTGTTAGAATCTAGACCGTCAGAACCATTAGCCGAATCTTCGTCAACTGTATCATCTGCAATCACGATAGAAACGAGATTGTTGCGATTAAGCTGAACCAACTCAGAATCACCAGGAGCAGTTGCAACAACAACCGAAGATCCAGAAAGATCAGGGTCATAGCGAACAAGCTTACTTAGCGAGGTCTTGACGGTGCTAGCTCCAATAGAAGCAGCTGTGACGCTACTGTCAACATCGTCACCGGTATTAGAACCGACAATACCAGAAGCAACAACTGTCAAGGTCATAAGCGCGGAACCGGTTGGGGAAGCATATCCCTGGTTCAGTGCGTAGAAGCTGTTTTCAGCCTCGTCACCAGACAAGCTGACACCACCAGTAATCTGGCTAGCAACAGCGCCCCCACCATAAACGGACTGCGAAGATCCAGAGGTGCTTAAGCGACTGCCATCATTGAGCTTAAAGTCGAGGAAAAAGATCAGACCAGAAGGTAAGCTCATTGGTTGAACGCTAACAAGATCGTTAGCGATAAGTCCACCGAATACACGACGGACAATAGGGAATGCAACTGCGGCGAAACCTTCTACGTCACCAGCTGCCATTGTTGTGGCTTCCCTAAGAAGCTCCTTTGCCTGGTTTTCAAGCAAACGAGCCATGCCACTTTTAGTGCGATCATCATTCATTCCTTCAAGAAGACCGGTGCGCTCCCACTTTGCAAGTAGTGCGGAACCTTCTTTCTTGAGATCACGTTGGACGATGCCTTCAGTTAATTTCTGTAAAATAGACATGTTAATTTTATCTCCTTATTTAATGCCTGCCAACTCTTTCATCCTTTTGGAGAAAGAATCGTCTTGTTTGTTGTTTTTTGGCCTTCTATTAGATAATATAGGACCGGTCGATGGACGCGATACTGCTTCGCTCAGTGATTGTGGAGTCTTCCTAGTTGGAAGAGATCCCACTGTGCTTTGAAGGGTCTCGAAAATTGTTTTCGCCTCTTCGACAGAACCGGCATTAGATATAGCTTGGACAATTTTATTTTTTTGTCTCTCATTCAAGGAGATGCTATTTAACGTTCGGTTCGTATATAGTAAACGCGCATTTGACAAATTCACTTCATTGAGATCATTTGTCAAACGAGTAAGCGCTTCTTTTAATTTAAGATTGTTATTTTTTAAAGTTGTGTTTTGCTCTTCAAGTTCTTTAATAGACTTTTCGTACTCAGATTTTTCTTCTTGATATTCTGTTGATTGTCTGCGTGCCATCTCCATTTCGGCGGCATGCTCAAGCTCTGGCACTGATGCACCAAGCCACCCAGTTTTTTGGGGCTCCATATCAACAACTAATTCCTCAATAATTGCTTCTAACATTTCTTCGCTAAAATCAATTTCTTCATTTTTTGCACGTTGATTAATTTTATCTCTTACTGCTTTTGGAAGAAAATCGCCTTTGTTTTCTTTATCGCGAGGAGGTGTTCTGGCTGCAACATCGTCATCACCTTCGTCATCATCCTCGTCTTCATCTTCTTCATCGTCTTCAGCTTCTAACAAAGCAGAGAGAAAATCTTCATCAAGGTCAATTTCTTCTTGTAGTGCCAACTCCTCTTCTCCAGGCATTGGCTCTCCAGCTAATGCACCAAGATCTTCAGGTGCACCCTCTGGTTCTTGCAGGGCCATTTTTCGCAATTGATCAATATCAACTTCGATTTCTTGCTCCTCGCCCTCATCTGGACAGGGACAGACGCTCTCGCCATCGCCGGCGGCTGGGGGTAGGTCAACAGAAGTTTGCATTTCGGTGCCCATGCCACCCATATCACCACCTAAACCAAGATCGTCGTCTTGCTCTAACAGTGTGGCTACTGCTTTTTTAACTTCAGGGGCATATTTTTCAATAATAGCCGCTTCAGCGTTTTTAATTGCAGCTTCTTTCAAAGCTGTAGCATCAATGATTGCTTTTTCTAACATTGAAGACATGAAGAATCTCCTAAGATAATAAATTTTGTCACAAATAAATAGTGCGCAATATCTTAAAAATCCAAATTATGTTACTTCAATAACTTGTGCTACATGAAACACTAAATTTTCAGAAATACTACAATAACCTAGAACGTGAATAATTCTTAAAGCTACTTCTTCTAATTCAACTAGCCACTCTAAACTAGGGGTGTATTCTTCTAAGGTACGGGTTATCTCTAGTATCTCATCATACTCGCCATCTTGTGTCAAAGATACAAAAATATATTCACGATCATCAAGTTGTTCTGGGACGATAGAAATATCATATTGTTTAAGTTTTTTTAATTTTTCAATATTATAATCGTGTGGATCATTTTTTACAATAATTAATTTATGACTCATTTAAATCACCAATCACCCTGGGTCCAATGGCAGCATTCTATTTATTGCAACATCATTAAGCTGTCCTGTATAACTTGCTGTTCCAAATACCCAAGTTGCACCATCATCAGTGCTATAACCTAATTTACCAGAATCTCCACATGCAACCCAACTACCAGAACCGTTAGAAGCAAGACCCCTCAACGTAGTTGTGTGCCCAGGATCTAAAACGGTCCAGTTTGCACCCTCGTCTGTGCTGCGTGCAAATTTTCCGGAATTACCGCC
>MDSZ01217536.1_pt1 | contig 13510 bp, 9 predicted proteins | sample 811201 | NCBI WGS metagenome assembly MDSZ01 (sample SAMN05326647, study PRJNA326480) | marine metagenome | isolation source: seawater | place: Indian Ocean: North | collected 2010
ACTCCCACTGTTGTTTGACCAGTAGCAAGATTATTACCTGTTCCAACAACTGTAGTTAAAGTAGCATCTGAATACCATGTAACATTTGATCCAATAGCTACTAAATCAGGAATAGAACTTCCAAAACAAGCAGTTTGATTGGAAGCGGTAGTGGCTGTTGGAAGTGGGTTAACAGTAACATCTACCGTTACAGGAGATCCTAGACATCCATTAGCATCAGTCTCTATAACAGTGATAGTGTATGTTCCAGGACTCACTCCCCAATCAACAGTAATATTGTCAGAAGTTGTTCCAGGATTTATAACTCCACCTCCTGATATTGACCACTGATAAGTGGATCCTGTTGTTGGAGGATTGATTAAATAAGGTTCTGCTAAAGAACCTGCACAAACTGTCTGAGTTGGCGATGTGTTTGTTTGAGCCAATAATAAATGGCTATTAATTAAAAATATTGCTACTAACAGTATTTTTAATTTCCTTAATTTTAGTTTTGTTTTCATGACCTTAACATTTTGATTAATAATTATTTAATTATGACTTATTGGAGGTGTTGCAACATTATTAATGGGCACTGTAAGTATTGGTGACCATAAACTTGGATCGCACCCCCAATCTTCTCTTACTCTAACTCGAAACTGAGTAGTTGTATTTATACTATTAAAATTTACGGGATTTAAAACTCCCCAACCCCATGGTGTATTAGTTGTAATATTTTGCCATCCAGAACCATCATTGTATTGAAATCTGTAACGAATAACTGGCACTGATGTATTTGCTGTTAACTGTATATTATTACCAATACATGAAATGCTTGGTAAAGCACTTATCGAAACAGAAACAGGAGGGTTAACAAAAACTGTAACGCTATCATATGCGATACATCCATTTAAATCTGTATAAGTTACAATGTATGTAGTTGTTGTATACAAATTACTATTGAAAATAGGATTTGCAACATTTGGATCAATAAAATGATTTGCGTTATTCCATTGATAAGTGCCAGACATTGAACTTGAACTTGAACTTAATGACAAAGGTGTTCCTCCATAACAAATTGTTTGATTATTTCCTGCATCTACAGAAACATTTCCAGAACCTGAAACAATTGCGGTATCTACTGCTATACAGCCATTAGCATCAGTAATAGAAATTAAATATGTACCTGCAGATAAATTACTAGCTGTTTGAGTAGTCTGTCCGTTAGACCATAAATAACTTACAGGATTAGCAACAGATCCATTAATATTTATCGTATAATCTTCAGTTGCACCAAACCATGATGTTCCATTATCACAAGCATTGGCCTGATTGTTAGGCTGATATTGATTGTTTTGTGCAACTATTCTTAATCTAGCTTGACCAGGTATTGCTCCAATTGGAACAGTGAAATTTAAAATATGAGAGGATGGGCTTTGAGAAGGGGGGATCTGTCCAATTAATTCATTTAAATCATCAAAATCACCATCTATATTCCAATCTACATAAACATTTGCAAAATCGATTAGAGAAATTCCTGTTGGATGACATGTTCCTAAATCAACTTGTATAGAATATTGATTTCCAGGAGTAACGTCTGCAAACTGATTTGTATAATCTTCATATGTATCACATTGATTAATTGTATTATTAACTATTGAATTATTATCTCCGCTTAAATAAACGTAATTTACAGTAGAATAGTTGGTATATTGCGGAATAGAAGCACAATATGAATTTAAAGCTGAGGCTCCTACCCCAGTGATATTAACAGTTGCAGATCCTGTTTGAGAGCATGTAGCGTTTACTACAGTAGTAGCTAAGTTCATCTGTGCAAACTGACTTATTCCAAATGTCTCAACTCCACAACCAGTTCCACTAGCAAATATCTGATATTGATGAATACCACCGCATTGGTTAGCTATATTACTACCTATAGAGTTTTGCGGTCCATTATCTAAAATAAAACCATAGTTAATTTGAGGAATTGGTGAGATTAAATCTATATTTACTGAAACATTGCATAGTCCTGGACATGCTTGCGTAGGAGAGAATTGAATATCTACAGTTGGTTCTAATATAACAAAAGTATCAGAATAGCTAACCGAAGGGCATGTAGAATTGTAAGGGTTTGAAGCAGTGATAACATATGCTCCAGCATCTAGATTTTGTAAAGATGTGATTCCAGGTCCATTTCCATATATTTGACCATTTGTTACATTATGCCAAGCAAAATTTTGATATCCTGTCTGAGAAATATTTGCTCCTCCATTAGATCCTCCGTTTGGACAAATAACATGCTGTAGATTAGAAGTGTCAACTATAACAACGCACTGTGAATAAGTGTTAATTGTATAGAATACACAAATAGATAATATAATGCTTAATAGACGCAATTTACTATGTCGTTTCTTACAAATTTAAGCAGAAATTAACTAGTTTACTTTAGATAATTCGAAATTTTTGTAATTTAATATTGGGGCTTTTATATTAATATAGCCACTTTTAGGTTTTAAACGTCTAAAAGTAAATATTCTCTGATTTAACAAAAAATGAACACCGACTTGGAATCCAACATAAGCATAACGATTAGATGCTGATTTGTATTTATTCACATAAAGTCTTAAAAAATTTTGTTCAAACAAATTCTTATCATTAAAATAGAATGGATCTGCGATATGTACATCTAACTCCATTAAATTCTCTAGCTCTAAATTCTTAAATGTTTTCCAGTTGTTCAGCCCAAAAACAACAAATGTTGAGTCAATGCCTCCAAGTGTTGAAAGAATGCTACTAACATAAACGTTATTATAAGATGGAATTATAACGCATTGATCTGTATTAGCAATCAACCTAATGCTATCAACATTAACATGTTGTATATTATGTAAATAGATTATCTTTTTTTCTCTCTTAAATATCTCTTTAATATATAGAGCCTTACCATAATTCAGACTATCGTAATATACACATATCATTCTATTTTTATATCTATTTAAAATAAATCTCTTGATAATATCAATTTGACTTTTAAATGGAGTGTTAATCTGATAAACAGAATTATTATCCTTTGTTGGTACAGTACTCTTAGATAATGGAGAAATAATCTTTTTTAAAGGATCGTTGCCATAATATTTACAGACAATATTTAAATTTTTCTCAAAAAGAGGTCCAATAATTATACTGGATTTATCTAAAATTTTAGACTGGCAAATCTGATGGACTCTTAATGTGTCATTTCTAGTATCAAATACCTGTATGTGAGCATTTATTCCAGATTTTCGCAATGAATCTAATGTTAATTCTAAACCTTGATAAAATGAAAGCGCCATCTTTGATTTTTCATAGATTATTGAAGAAGCTTCATTTTTGTCTTTAAAAGAAGCAACTAACGTATCGTTTTCAGGTATTAAAAATGGAAGTAAAATAGAAATACTTATTGTATCATTATTATTTTTTCTTAATGATGGGAATCTCTTTTTATTATTAAAAAAGTTGAATTTCTTTTTTTGAAATAACGGAATATAAAGAGCTTGATTGTAATAAAGTTGTGCTCCTACCTCATTATGCTCAAGAATATCATTAACTTTTACATTATACAAATTAGCAATATACTCTAATTGATTATTTGTTTTTACTATATGTTTTATAAATGGCTTGCCTTCAAAAAATACTGTATCCTTTGAGCTCTGAGAAAAAGAATTTAGGCTATTCAGAAAAATTAAAAATAAAACTACTACACGAATCATTCCCATTCTATTGTTGCAGGAGGCTTCGAACTAATATCATAAACAACTCGATTTACTCCTTTTACTTGATTAATAATTTTACTTGAAACTTCTGCTAAGAAATCATGAGGTAAATGAATCCAATCTGCAGTCATACCGTCGGTCGAACCAACAGCTCTTAAAGCAATTGCATATTCATATGTTCTCTCGTCACCCATCACTCCTACCGATTGAACATTTATAAAAATTGCTCCAGCTTGCCAAACAGAATCATAAAGATTATGATTAATTAAAGATGTTATAAAGATATGATCAGCTTCTTGCAATATTCTTACCTTCTTCTCATTCACCTCACCCATTATTCTAATTGCTAATCCAGGACCAGGAAATGGGTGTCTACCTAAAATTATCGATTCTATACCTAAAGCCCTTCCAATTTTTCTAACCTCATCTTTAAACAAAGTATTTAAAGGCTCTATTACCTTTAAATTCATCTGATCTGGCAATCCTCCAACATTGTGATGAGATTTAATTGTTGCTGATGGCCCTCCTGTAGCAGAAACTGATTCAATCACATCGGGGTATATTGTTCCTTGCCCAAGCCATTTTACATTCTCTATATCATTAGACGCTTCCTCGAAAATATCAATAAACGTTTTACCTATAGCTTTTCTTTTCATTTCGGGTTCAGTAATTCCAGACAAGGCAGTATAAAAATTATTACTAGCATCAATACCTCTTATATTTAAATCCATATCTTTATATTGATTGAGAACCATCTTATATTCTCCCTTTCTTAATAAGCCATTATCAACAAAAATACATGAAAGATTATCTCCAATAGCTTTTTGAAGTAAGACCGCTGCAACCGTTGAATCAACTCCTCCTGAAAGGCCCAACACAACCTTATCTTGTTTCAACTTATTCTTTAATGACTTAACAGTGCTATCAATAAACGAATCAGCTGTCCAGTCTTGACTACACTTACATATATCTAGTAAAAAGTTGCTTAATATCTGTGTTCCTTCTTTGGAATGATATACTTCAGGATGAAACTGTAATCCATAAGTTTCGCTTCCAGAAAAAGAGTAAGCTGCAATATTTACATCTAATGTAGAGGCTAAAACACTAAACTCTTTTGGTAGACTTGAAATAGTATCTCCATGACTCATCCATACTTGAGAATTCTCAGATACCCCTTTCATTAAAATGCTTTTTTTATCTATATAAGAGAGGTTTGCACGGCCATATTCTCGAATTTTAGAAGGAAGAACAATTCCCTTGAAGCTATCTGCAATATATTGCGCTCCGTAACATATACCAAGCAAAGGTATTTTCCCAATTATTTTCTCTAAATTAACTTTGGGAGGGTTGTCATCTTTCACAGAATATGGACTTCCAGAAAAAATGACGCCTAATGTATTTTCTAAATCTAGAGTAGAATTAAATGGGTGTATTTCGCAATAAATATCAAGCTCTCTAATTCTTCTTGCTATTAACTGTGTGTATTGTGAACCGAAATCAAGAATAATTATTTTTTCATGTATCATATAAAATTTTATGTATGTAAAATTACAAAATTAGTATCTAGTGGATCGAGATAATCTATCAGTAATTCAATAAAACTATCATTAGTTGATAACTCATATGAAATAAAATTATCAAATCTTTCCTGCAACATATTATTTGGAAAAAGTGTCTTTTTGATATTCTCAATTCTATTAATTGATTCTTTATACCTTTTCTTTTCCTGTCTTATTATTTTTATTTCAATATTTTTTAGTGATTTAAACATTTTATTGAATTCAGATTTTGTAAACGATTTTAACGAATCCTCTTTTATTTGATATAGAACTAATTTGAAAATGTCATTTAATAAGATGTGTTCTTTTGCTAAAGATGTAATCTTAATTTTATTATTATTCAAGAATTTTTTAATTATATCTTCTTTAGGTAAAAAAAAGTTCTGAATATCTAATCCAAGATTATCTATCTTCTGGCTTTGTTTTTTACTTACAAGCAATGCAGAATTTCGCAGGACTAAAATTGGAAATGGAATTGACTCCTGTTCAAAAACCATTTTTAACTGCATAAGGTATGCAATCTCTGAAGAGCCTCCAACATAAGCTATATTAGGTAAAATTGTCTCTTGATAAATAGGGCGCATTAAAACATTAGGGCTAAAAGAAGTTAAATTTTCTGCAATATATTCTTCAGTTAATTTGGAGTCGGGGTATTTTCTTTCTCCATTTTTAGAGATTATAAAAAAATTATTCCTTCGAATCTTAACTTGTTGATGGTAAATTTTTGATAACTCTTGAGAGCATTTTTTTAATGATTTATAAAATGACTCTCCGATTAAATCTTTTCTAATTATTGGAGCAATCTTTTTCTTCAATGCAGAATCATCACCATCTAATATAACGAGACCATATTGTTTAAAAATCTCATTAAGAAAGTATCTAGTTGCTGATGAAAGAGTTTTGCAATTTAGATAGGCATCGTTAAAAACTTGAGTGATTTTTGTTTTACTATAATCTAATCCTAATACATCTTTTAGTTGTTGCAATACATCATTCATACCTTCTAATGTCATTCTTCCAACGGGCTCATTTTTATTTCTGATATTCCATTCTATTTTACTTTTAAAGACATTAGTAGATTTAATCTCCTCAAAATCATGATCTTCGCTTGCAAGCCAAAATACAGGTACGAAATTCTTATCTTTATAATGCTGTGATAGCTTTTTACATAGGTTAATTGTAGAAACAATCTTATAGATTACATATAAAGGACCGCTAAAAAGACATAATTGATGCCCTGTTGTAATTGTAAATGTATTTCTATCTGCAAGTAACTCAATATTAGATTTTGTGGATGAGGATAATGAAATAGAAGAATTTTGCAGTCTAAGTACAGAGACTAAAGTTTTTCTATCAACATCATGAGCTTCTTTCTCTTTGATTTGCTTTAGGAAACCATCCATTTTTGGATAATTACCAAAAAAAGATTTTAATTTTTCATCATTATTTAAATAATCAATTATTAATCTTGAAAATTTACCTGTTGAAGAGTGCGAAATTTTTGTTGATCTCATAAATTTACTATTTCTTCATAATAAACCCTCCTGCGATAACATCATCATTATCATAGAAAACAGCTGATTGACCTGGAGCAATACCAGTAACTCTTTTATGAAAAATGACTCGAATATTTTTTTCATCATTATAAAGTGTAGCCATTTCTCCTTGATGTTTATATCTAATCTTTACTAAACATTCTGTTCCATCCTCAATTTTAGATTGTTTGATGTAATTAATATTACGTACATACATTTCTTGTTGCTTTAAATCTTCTTTAGTTCCAACAATAACATTATTATTTTCTGGATCAAGTCCAATTACATATGTTGGTTCAGAACCTAAAGAAACTCCTATTCTTCTTTGTCCTATAGTATAAAAAGGATATCCTTGATGTGTTCCTAGTTTTTTACCGTCTAATGAAACGAAGTTCCCTCCAGAGAATTTTTTATCAAAATCTTTTACTTTTCTTTTAAGAAAACCTCGATAATTATTATCCGGAATAAAACAAATTTCATAACTCTCGCTTTTGAGTGCTAAATTTTTATATCCTTTGGAAAGCGCGAGTTGCCTAATATCTTTCTTATGATAATTTCCAATGGGAAAAATAGTTCTTGACAAACAATCCTGACTAACCCCCCATAGAACATATGATTGATCTTTATTTGAATCCAATCCTTTTGAAACAATATAGCGATTATTTTCTTTTCTTATCTGAGCGTAATGCCCAGTAGCAATATACTCACAATTCAACATGTCAGCCCTTTTAAGTAAAGCCTCCCATTTAATATGAGTATTACATAAAATACAAGGATTTGGAGTTCTTCCGGCAATATATTCATCAATAAAATTATTTATTATAGAATCTCCAAATTCTTCTCTAATATCAAGAATAGTATGTGGAAATCCGCAATCAGAAGCTAACTTTCTAGCATCATTAATAGAATCTAAACTACAACATCCTGTTTCTTTTTTACCAACTCCGGAAGTTTCATAATCCCATGTTTTCATTGTAAGGCCTATAACCTCATAACCTTGTTCGTGAAGAAGAAGGGCTGAGATAGCGCTATCGATACCTCCGCTCATAGCCATTAATACTCTTCCCTTACTCATAGTGAATCTCTTAAAAAATTAATTACTGTATCTAGCTTTGAATCTTCATTGTAATACATCCAATTGCCTATTTTTTCATCAGACTCATAATCTCCTTTAATATTTAACTTTCCATTTGGATAGTAAAATAAGAAAATCCCATCTCGTTTGCCATTTAGTAAAAAGCACTTCATTTTTAAAGATCCATCTACATAGAATTGCTTCCATTCCCCATGCTCTACTCCTTCTTTCCATCGTTTAACCTCATATATCTCTCCAGTGTCATAAAATGTTTTGCTTATTCCATGCAGATTACCTTCTTTATATTGTTCAATCCCAATCAGAATCGAATCAGGGTTAAAGTAGTTCCAAGTACTATCTTTTAATTCATTAACATATAAGCCTGAAGCTTTTAAAGCTCCAGATTTATAAAAGAAATGTGCAGCAGCTGCACTTCCTGAATGAAAGAATTCTTTTTCAATAGAGACTTCAGAGGATGGATAATAGTATGTAAAAATACCAACTGGAATATCATCTTTAAAAAATCCTTCATAGCGTATACTGCCATTTTCATAAGACTTCTTCCACTTTCCTTGCCTTAATCCTTCCGAATCTAACTGATTAACGTTTTGTGAAAAAACTGTAATAGATAAAAGAAAGAAGAAAATAAATAATTGATACATTAAGTATTTTTTAACAAATATAGAAAAGAAAATTTATGAAAAAATTAAACTATCTTATTATATAAAAGCTTAATATTTTCTATCATATAATTCCAAGAGTATTTCTTTTTTTCTGACTTAATTCCTGCTACAAAATTACTTTCTCTTTCATTAGTGTAAAAATCAATAATAGAATTAGATATTTCTTCTGAAATTGGACTGCACGCATATCCAGTTTTATCATTAACAATCTCATCAAGCCCCCCAACATTAGTAACTAGCATAGGTCTTTCAAAATGATAGGCAATCTGCGTTACTCCACTTTGTGTAGCGCTTCGATAAGGTTGAACAATCAAATCAGCCGCGCAAAAATAATTTACAACCTCTTCATCTGGAATAAATCCATTAGTAAACACAATATTGTCTGATAGATTATGTTTTTTTACTATATCAAAATATAAAGTAGAATCCTCATAAAACTCACCAGCAACAATTAATTTAATATTAAGTTTCTTAATATCCTTATTCGCCATAGCTTCTAAAAGTAAATCAAGACCTTTATATTTACGTATTATTCCAAAAAATAAAATATGTTTATCATTAGGATTCAATCCTAAGTCACGAATAGATTTTTGTTTAGTTTTTGACTTACCAAAATTATCATATAAAGGATGAGGACTTAAAATCTTAGGTTTTTTATCATCAAAAAGTTCTAAATCTTTTAGAACACTAGAAGACATAGCGATAAAAGCATCAACGCTATTCACAAAAAAAGAACTTAGAATTTTATCTCCAAATCTTTTTTCATGTGGAACTATGTTGTCCACAACCACCACAACTTTCGTATGGTGATTTTTTCTACAAATCCTTGAAATAATTCCAAAGCATGGAGCCATAAACGGAATCCAGTATTTAAGTATCAAAAGATCTGGTTTTTCTTTTTTAATCCTCCTTCCGATCTTAATCCAATTAAAAGGATTAATTGAATTAACCTCTTGTTTTATTTTTAATTCTTTAGGGTAATCACTAGAAGAATATTGTGATTTTCCTGGAAATAGAAGAGAAGGATATTGTAATTTAAAGGTGCTTATTCGAACTTCATCTCCATGATCTTGAAATTCTTTTGCTAAACGTTCGCTAAATACAGCAATACCACCTCTAAAAGGATAAGCAGTACTAAGAACAACTACTTTCATAATTAAATACCTTTTGTTTTTTCTATTTGATAGTTGTTCTTGTCGTATGCATTTCTTGAAACCAACTCTCCAATAAATCCAGCAGTAAATAACTGAACCCCTATAACCATAGATGCAAGTGCTATATAAAAACCCGATGTTTCAGCAATATTCTGTGCTGGAATATTCTGAGATAGATGAAATATTTTATTTCCAGCTATATACGCAAAAAGTGTAAATCCAAGAAGAAACATTAAAGTTCCTAAAATGCCAAAAAAATGCATTGGCTTCTTTCCAAACCTTGAAATAAAAGTAATAGTAAGCAAATCAAGAAATCCGTTGATAAATCGCTCTAATCCAAATTTTGTAACACCATGTTTACGCGCTTGATGACGAACCACTTTTTCACCAATATTGGAAAATCCTGCCCATTTTGCAAGCATAGGAATATATCGATGCATTTCACCATGAACCTCTACACTTTTAACAACTGTATTTTTATACGCCTTCAAGCCACAATTAAAATCATGTAATTTAATACCAGATGCTAATCTTGCAGCCCAATTAAAAAGTTTTGTAGGTATAGTTTTTGTAATAGGGTCATATCTTTTTTTCTTCCAGCCAGAAACTAAATCATAACCCTGATTAATAATCATATCATAAAGCCTAGGGATCTCATAAGGGTCATCCTGCAAATCTGCATCCATTGTAATTACTACATCTCCCTTTGCTTTAGCAAAACCAACATTTAATGCAGCAGATTTTCCATAGTTTCTTCTAAATTTTATTCCTTTAACAGATGGATTCTTAGAAATTTCTTCTTCTATAACAATCCAAGATTCATCTTTACTCCCATCATCTATTAAGATGATCTCATAGCTACCTAAATTATTTTCCTTAATTGATTCATGAATTAATCCGCATAATTCAGTTAAAGAATCTTTCTCATCATAGAGAGGTATGACAACACTTATATTTAGCTTATCTTTCTCTGGCATAATTATCTTTTAAAGATATTAAAACGATTATTACTAGTAAAAATTGCCACAATTAATGTAAGAATTGTACAAAGAAATATTAATATAAACATAGACATAAAAGCAAAATAATGTGGCTTAAGAACCTTACTAGATACCCTACATTCCTTTATTACATTTTTATTAAAATTTATTATCGTTTGAGCCATAACATCCAGATCCTCTTGATTTGGAATATAGGTATATGAAGAATCAGATAATGCGTATTCTGTTTTCAGAATATAAGAATTTGAATCAAGCATATCAATTGAGAAGTTTATTTCTTTTTCTTTATGTAGATTAAAATAATCATTTATTCTATCATAAATAATATCTCTTGATTCTGAATTTAAACTATCTGGTTTAGTATAATAATCAAAACTTAAGATAGAGTCTACCATAATAAGGTCTTTATGTTTAATCTTTTGATTCTCACTCTTTCTTTTTAAAATTTCTTCTTCTAAAACGGTAACCTGATCTTGAAGTAATGTTTTTCCAGAAGGAATAAATTTATAATGTACAAAAACAGACAAAGCAACTGTAATAGACAAAAAGACAGAAACAGAAAGCCCTAATGTGAAGGCGTCTTTATATCTAATATCGCCATTTAGCTTGTTATCACGATACTGTGTTATAGTATATATAATACCCCCAATCAGAACAAATGAAAGCAAAAAGTCAATTAAACTACTCTCTTGCATATTTGCTAAGTTTCTAAAATATGAAATAAAAATTAGAATCAATCCAATATAAATACCATATATTCTTCCAAATCTCTTTAGCTCCATAATATCTATATAATTAAAAAATTATTGGCAAATATAACCAAAATAAGAGGTGTAAATTAATTGTTGGTATATCAATATATTGTCTATTTTTGCACTGGGCAAGTCTTGTACGACCAGCTCCTACTGAACTCCCCCAGGATCGGAAGATAGCAAGGGTAGGTGGTTGTAGCGGTGCGATATAAGTAGCTTGCCCTTTTTTATTTATTTTTATATAAAATTAACTAATTCTACTCCAACCAATCTTATTCTTAGAATATCTAGCATAAAAACGGGCTATATTAATATTTTCTGCTTTTTCTAATTTATGATCCGATTTAAGTAATGATATCGCTTCTTTTCTAGCACTCTTTAATATGTCTTCGTCTTGAGATATATCGGCAATTTTAAAATCTAAAATCCCGCTTTGTTTTAAACCAGTTACATCTCCAGGTCCTCTTAATTTTAAATCTACTTCTGATATTCTAAAACCATCACTAATTTGAACCATTGTTTTTAATCTTAACTTTCCTTCATTTGTTACTTTATTTCCACTCATTAGTATACAAAATGACTCATCAGCACCTCTTCCGACTCTTCCCCTCAATTGATGAAGTTGAGAAAGGCCAAATCGTTCAGCGCTTTCAATAATCATTACAGTTGCATTAGGGACATCTACTCCAACTTCTATTACAGTAGTCGCAACCATAATATCTGTTGTTCCATCAATAAATCGTTGCATTTCATATTCTTTATCTTCCGCTTTCATCTTACCATGAACTACACTTACCTGAAAATCAGGCAAAGGAAATTCTCTCTCTATTGAATTAAATCCTTCTATTAAATTCTTATAGTCTAACTTTTCACTCTCTTTTATAAGTGGGAAAACAATATAAATCTGCCTTCCTTTTTTAATCTGATCTTTCATAAACTGAATAATTCTAAGTCTTGACTGATCAAAACGCCAAATCGTCCTAACTTTTTTTCTTCCAGGAGGTAATTCATCAATAATTGAAACATCTAGATCTCCATATAAAGTCATTGATAATGTTCTAGGAATTGGAGTAGCTGTCATCACTAAAATATGAGGAGGAAACTTATTCTTTTTCCATAATTTAGCTCTTTGAGCAACTCCAAAACGATGTTGCTCATCTATAATAGCCAATGCTAAATTTGAAAAAATTACTGTATCCTCAAAAACCGCATGTGTTCCAATTAATATATCAAGTGTGCCGTTCTTTAAACTTTTATGAATACTGCTTCTTTGCTTTTTAGTTGTTGATCCGGTTAAGAGTTCTATAGAAATATCTAATCCCTTAAGTGACTCTGTAATAGTTTTATAATGTTGCTGAGCTAGAATTTCAGTTGGGGCAACAAGGCAAGATTGATAACTATTATCCACAGCTATGAGCATACTAAGTATAGCTACTAATGTCTTCCCGCTACCAACATCTCCCTGAAGCAAACGATTCATCTGAATATTTCTTCCAACATCTAAACGTATTTCCTTAACAACTCTCTTTTGTGCGGCTGTCAATTCAAACTTAAGCTTTTCATTATAAAATGTGTTAAAGCTTTTTCCAACACTTTTAAAAGGATATCCTTTAATTTTTTTTGTTCTTAATAATTTTAATTTAAGAAGGTGTAGTTGTAAAAAGAAAAACTCATCGAATTTAAGACGGAATCTTGATTTATCCAACAATTCACTACTCTGAGGAAAATGAATATTAAATAAAGATGCTTCTTTGGAAAGAAAAGAAAATCTTTGAATTATATTACTAGATAAAGTTTCATCAATCCTTCCTTTTAAATCAACTAAAAGATTTTTAGTCAATTTAGATATGCCTTTACTATGCAATCCCTTTGAGGTTAATTTCTCTGTAGTAGAATATACCGGCTGTAGCGTAGAAAATGAATCTTTTTTAAATTGATTAAATTCTTCTATTTCAGGATGAGCTATATTAAATTTATTTTGAAATAAAGTAGGTCTGCCAAAAATAGTATATTTTTTAGATAC
>MDSZ01188922.1_pt1 | contig 13509 bp, 10 predicted proteins | sample 811201 | NCBI WGS metagenome assembly MDSZ01 (sample SAMN05326647, study PRJNA326480) | marine metagenome | isolation source: seawater | place: Indian Ocean: North | collected 2010
CAATAATACTTTTAGCTTTCTACATTGCTGTAGCTCAGCAACAAGGAGTAAGTATTAGTAAATTAAAAGGAACTTTACAAAATGATATTTTAAAAGAATTCATAGCGCAGAAAGAGTGGATATTCCCACCAAAGCCATCCATGAAACTTGTAACGGATATGTTAGTATATTGTACTGAAAATATGCCACTCTACAATACTATTTCAGTTAGTGGATATCATATTAGAGAAGCAGGGTCTACCGCTGTTCAAGAGCTTGCATTTACACTAGCGGATGGATTTACCTATGTAGAGCATGGAATTAAAGCTGGTTTGGATGTAGATAGCTTTGCTCCAAGAATTTCATTCTTTTTCAATTCTCATTTAGATTTCTTTGAAGAAATAGCTAAATATCGTGCCGCTAGAAGAATATGGGCTAGAACCTTGAAAGAAAAATATAATGCAAAAAATGAGAGATCAATGATGTTAAGGTTTCATACACAAACTGCTGGTTGTAGCCTAACTGAACAGCAACCAGAAATCAATATAGCTAGAACTAGTTTCCAGGCGATGGCTGCAGTATTAGGAGGAACCCAAAGTTTACATACAAATTCAATGGATGAGACAATTGCTCTTCCATCTGAGAAAGCGGCCGAGATTGCGTTAAGGACTCAGCAACTCATTGCATATGAAACAGGAGTTGCGAATGTGGTTGATCCTTTAGGGGGTTCTTGGTTAATTGAAAGTCTCACAAATGAAATTGAGAAAAAAGCAGAAGTTTATTTTTCTGAAATCAACAAACTAGGTGGTGTTGTTTCTGCGGTCGAGCAGGGATACCAGCAAAAGGAAATATCAAGGGCTGCATCTATTTATCAGGATAAAATTGATAATAATAAAAGAATTGTAGTTGGAGTAAACGAATTCATCAATGATCAAAAAGGTATTGATATACCAATTTTAGAAATAGACAACAGAGCTGAGCAAAATCAATTAAAAAAATTAGATCAATTAAAAAAAAATAGAGATCCCAGAGAAGTGAAAAAATCATTAAATGAAATTAGCATAGCTTGTAAAAATGGAGACAATTTGGTGCCTATAATTATTAAATCAGCAAAGGCCTATTGTACCCTTGGGGAAATTGTAGAAACAATGAAGTGTGAGTATGGAGAATGGCAAGAAAGTACATTCTTTTAGTAAATAATATGTTTTTTAATTATTCGTAAAGAATTTAATGGAAAGAAAAATAGTACACGTAATTGGCACAGGCACAATTGGTGAACCATTAATTGGTCTATTATGTGATTATAAAGATCAATTAGGCATAGATGAAGTCACCTTTCACAAAAACACTGCTCTTAAAAGTGATAAGTCGAAGTTAATTGATTTATTAAAAAGAGGAGCGCGGTTAGCCGTAGATATTGAAAAAAAAAATGATTTTAAAAAATTTAAATTAGATTCTGATTTAAATTCAGAAGAAGCGATTGAAAGGGCATCGGTTGTAATTGATTGTACTCCGAAAGGTGTTGGTCATAAAAATAAGGTTAAATACTATCAAAAATTTGCTCCACAGGTTAAGGGTTTTTTAGCTCAAGGAAGTGAAGATGGCTTTGGTAAAAAATATGCTAGGGGGATTAATGACAGTATATTAACAAAGAATGATAAGTTTATCCAGATAGTGAGTTGTAATACTCATAACATTTCATGTATTACAAAGACCATAGCTTTTGACAACAATTCTTCAAATTTAAAAAGTGGTAATTTTTTATGTGTTCGAAGAGCTAATGATTTGAGTCAAGAGGATAGCTTTATTCCATCTCCAAAGGTAGGATCGCATGATGACAAAATTTTTGGTACCCACCACGCTAGAGATGCAGCTGGGTTATTTAATACAATTGGTGAAGATTTAGATCTGTTCTCCTCAGCGATGAAGGTAAATAGTCAGTATATGCATATTTTATGGTTTAGATTAATTTTAAATGATTCTATGCATGAGGATGATTTAAAACATAAGCTTCATGAAAATCCTTTGATTGCCATGACAACAAAAGATATGACCAGTTCTGTTTTTTCTTTTGGGAGAGATCATGGCCATTATGGTAGAATTTTAAATCAGACAGTTATTGTGGAGCAATCATTGCATTTGAGAAATGGTAATGAAATTTCTGGTTTTTGTTTTACTCCTCAAGATGGTAATTCTATTTTAAGTAGTATTGCCGCTACGGAGTGGTTCCTTTATCCTCACTCATATGAAAATAAAATACAGTGTCTGTCAAAATTATTTTTTGACAACATTTAATTGCACACCCTAACGTAATAAATTATGAAGTCCGCACTCATACCAGATCCAACTATAATAAAGGATAGTTTCTCTGATAAAATCTTTGTTCACTTCGATCGTCTTTTAAATGGGAAGAGAAAAGATAAATTTGTTTTATCTATATCTGGTGGCCCTGATTCTGTTCTTTTGTTGTATTTATTTTGCAAATATTTTGAATTTGATACAAAAAGATTAAATATTGTACATGTAAATCATGACATGAGAAAAGATAGTAATGTTGATGAAAATTTTGTTTTGATGCTTGGGAAAAAATTCAATTTAAAAACTTATATTAAAAAATTGGATTTTAAATCAATATCTAAAGGCGTTAGTGTCGAATCATGGGCAAGGGAAAATAGGTATAATTTTCTAAATGATGTTATGAGGATAGTAGGTGCAAAATGGGTTGTAACTGGACATCATGCTAATGATCAAGCTGAAACTATTTTGATGAATATTTCGGCTAAGGCAGGGTTGTTCGGGTTAGGTGGTATGAAAGAAATAAACGATGATATTATTAGGCCTTTATTACCATACACAAAAGTTGAACTAATGAAGTTAGTGACGAAATATTCTATACCATATCTTGTTGATTCAACAAATAATAATATTCGTTATAAACGAAATTATTTAAGAAATAAAGTAATCAATCCATGGATGAAAAGAAATAATGATTTGATAGAGTCGATTCTAGAAACTGGAAAAAACTTTAAGGATTGGCAAGAAGGCATGCTATATTTTGTGAAAGATTTTATTTTTGATAATGTAATCAAAGATAAGAATAATAACAAATTCATACATAAAAACGCATTTAATAAGATGCCGTTAATTGCTAGGGTATGTGTTTTACAAACAATTACAAACACTATTGGGTTCCTTCGGCGATCACAAATTGAAGATCTAAAAAATTTTTTAAAAAAAGATATTACGGGGAATAAATGTTTTGCAATAACTGGATTTACTTTACTTAATGATAGAGATAGCATAATTATCAGTGAATTAAAATTGAAAAAATCAGCTCCCTTAGAACTGAAGATTGGAAATAATTATAACTTTGACAACTATATTTACAATTTTAGTAAATATAAAAAAAAAGTAATCTTTTCGGGTAATTTAAATGATGAATTAATTGATTTAGCAACAATTAAAGATAAGAAATTGGTTTTAAGGTATTGGAGCTCAGGCGATAGATTTAACCCTCTCGGAATGAAAGGTTCTCAAAAAATAAGCGATTATTTAATTAACAAAAAGATAAATTCTTTTGAAAAAGATGAGCAAACTGTCATAACTGCCGATAATCAAATTATATGGGTTTGTGGTCAAAGAATTGATGACTCAGTAAAGATTAAAAGTAATACAAAGAGTATTATTAGAATTAGAAGAAAATTTAATAAAGCAGAATGAAAATAAACCCAGATCTAATTTCATATCTTTCAAAAGATATAATTAAAGCTAAAGTTGAAAAAATTGCATATCAATTATCCAAGAATTTTGCTCATGAAACTCCGGTTTTCATTGGAGTATTGAACGGTAGTTTTATTTTCCTTGCAGACCTTATTAGATTGGTTGATTTCGATTGTGAAATTGATTTTATTAAAGTGAATAGTTACGTTGGAAAAGAATCATTAGGTAAAGTAAAATTAGAAAAAGATGTCACTTTAGATTTAAAAAATAGAAGGGTAATTTTAGTCGAAGATATTATTGATTCTGGAATAACTATAGATTATTTATACGAACACATCTTATCTTTTAAACCAAAAGATATTACTATTGTAACACTATTATCTAAAAAGCATAATCATAAATTAGATTTTAAAATAAATATTATAGGATTTGAGATCGATTCTGATTTTGTTGTAGGGTATGGTTTAGATTTAGATCATAGATTTAGAAATTTAGATTCAATACATAAGTTGAAGTAAACAAACTGAGTTAGGTACGTAAAATGGATCAGAAAAAGCAGGATTCGAATAAGAAAAACAAAGGTAAAAATAACTTCCAGTGGAAAGAAGCTGGCAGAACCAGTTTTATATGGATTGCTATTATTCTAGTAACAATATACTTTTCAAGTATTGTTTCAGATAGTAGAGCCAATGAAGTTGAAATTGATTATACTGATTATAAACATTATCTTGATGATGGTCTCATTGCTAAAGCTATTATTTTAGAAAAAACATTTCATGGCGAATTTAAAACTCCTCAAAATATAGATACCCCGTTGGGAGTTAAAGACAATATTTTAAAGTTTAGATTGACTATTCCATTTGTAGATAGAGAAGTAACCGAGATGTGGGATGCTGCTGGAATAGATTACAGTTTTAAGGAAAAAACTATTGATTGGACAGGTTATCTATTAAACATGCTTCCATGGATTCTTTTAATTGGTTTTTGGTTTTTTATGCTTAGACGCATGCAGGGCGGTGCAGGTGGAATGGGTAGCATCTTTAAATTTGGAAAGAGTAGAGCTTCCCTATGGACGTCGGATCAACCAAGGGTTACATTTAAAGACGTTGCAGGATGCGATGAGGCAAAAGAAGAATTAAGTGAGGTAATTGATTTTTTAAAAAGCCCAAAAAGATTTCAAAAACTAGGCGCCAAGGTTCCGAAAGGAGCATTACTTGTTGGCCAGCCTGGCACTGGGAAAACACTTTTAGCAAGAGCGATTGCTGGTGAAGCAGGTGTTCCTTTTTATAGTCTGAGTGGTGCAGATTTTGTAGAAATGTTTGTAGGCGTAGGTGCATCAAGAGTTCGTGATTTATTTGATCAAGCAAAAAAAAGTACCCCATGTATAATATTTATTGATGAGTTAGATGCTGTAGGTAGACAACGCGGAGCCGGTATAGGTGGTGGGCATGATGAGAGAGAACAAACTTTAAATGCGCTTTTAGTAGAAATGGATGGATTTGATAATAGTCAGAATATTATAGTAATAGCAGCAACTAATAGACCAGATGTTTTAGATGCCGCTCTTTTAAGACCAGGAAGGTTTGACCGTCAAATAATTGTTGATGTCCCAGATTACAAGGGTAGACTGGGTATTTTACAAGTGCATACAAAAAAAGTTGTATTAAATAAAAGGAAAGTTGATCTAAAATCATTAGCCAAAGGCACGCCTGGGATGGTTGGAGCAGATTTAGCAAATATTGTTAATGAGGCTGCTTTGCTTGCTGCAAGAGAAAAAAAACGATCTATAGATATGGAAGATTTTGAAGAAGCTAAAGATAAAGTCATGATGGGTGTCCAAAGAAAAAGCATGGTGCTAACTGAAAAAGAAAAAGAGACGACAGCTTATCATGAGGCTGGACATGCTATAGTGGCAATCAAAACAGATGGTGCAGACCCTGTGCACAAGGTTACCATTATCCCAAGGGGGAGAGCTCTCGGTGTAACAATGCAGTTACCGATGGATGAGAAACATGGATATTCAAAACCATATGTTGATGGTAGGCTAGCCATTTTGATGGGAGGTAGAGCAGCTGAAATGCTTATTTTCAATAAAATGACAACTGGAGCAGGGAATGATATTGAACAAGCCACCCAAATTGCTAGAAAAATGGTAACTGAATGGGGAATGAGTGATTTACTTGGGCCGATGACATTTGGAAAGAAAAATGAAGAAATCTTTCTTGGAAGGGAAATTCAATCTCAAAGAGACTATAGCGAAGTCACTGCTAGAATGATAGATGAAGAAATATCAAAAATCATACGTAATGCGCAGCGAGTTTCTGAAAATATTTTAAATGATAATAAGGATTTATTACACAGTATGGCCAAATCTTTACTCCAGCATGAGACAATTGACTCAAAAGATATTGATAAACTCTTGAACGGAAAAAAAATCATAAGAAGAAACCTTAATACAAAAAGATCGAGTAATGGCAAAATAAATGAAAAAAAGAGAATAGCAGATAAAAAAAAATCAGAATCAGTTAACTCAAACGGTAAAATTTAATCAGAATTTCTACATAAAATCTTCAAGAGGCATTTATAAACACTAATCATATCATAGATCAAATCAATCATGATTCTGGAATTATAATCATGGGAATACTAAACGTGACTCCAGATTCTTTTAGTGATGGTGGCAGATTCACCCAACATAAAATTGCAGTAGATCATGCCTTAAAGATGATAGACAATGGTGCTAATATAATTGATATAGGAGGTGAGTCAACAAGGCCTGGGTCATTGCCTGTATCAGAAAATGTAGAGTGTGATAGAATCATAAGCATTATAGAATCTATCAAAAAAATCAATAGTAGAATATGTATATCAGTCGACACTTATAAATCAAATGTAGCAAAGAAAGCAATTGATGCTGGTGCAGATATTGTTAATGATATAAGTGGTCTTACATTTGATAAAGATATGGTATCTTTATTATCGGGTAAGGATATACCTATTGTCATTATGCATATAAATGGTAAGCCAAAAACCATGCAGAAGAACCCTACATATAATGATCTAATTGAAGATGTAAAAGATTTCTTGTCAAATCAAGCAAAGATTGCAGAGAGAAATGGGATAAAAAAAAGTCATATTATTTTAGATCCTGGTATTGGTTTTGGGAAAACATTTAATCATAATTTTACAATACTTAGAAGGCTTAATGAGATTTGTAGTCTTGGGTATCCAGTAATGATTGGTCCAAGTCGTAAGGCTTTCATTGGTGATGCTCTTTGTTTGCCGCCTGATCAAAGGTTGGAGGGAACAATTGCAACTATTGTAGCAGGAATAATGAATGGTGCTAGAATTGTAAGAGTTCATGATGTTGAAGAAGTAAGAAGAGCAGTAACTATTATTGAAAAGATTCTAGCATAAGTATGATCGAACTATTCAAAATAGGATTTATAAAAGTGTCTCTTATTGACATTATAGATATACTTCTAGTTACTTGGATTTTTTACAAAGTATATCAGTATTTTAAAGAAACTCGCGCTGGACAAATGCTGATTGGTTTAATCATTTTATTGATTGCTTCATTTTTATTTAATGCATTTGGAATAAGTGCAACATCGTGGCTAATTAATCAATTTCAAACAGTATGGGTCGTGGCCTTCGTAATTTTATTCCAGCCTGAAATAAGGAGGCTTCTTATATATGTCGGGCAGACAAGATTTTTTCGTACCATATTTAGAGTTGGAACTAGTCGTTCCCTTGAAGCAATCGTAGAAGCTTCTTTACAATTAAGTAAAAAGAAAATTGGTGCGCTGATTGTTGTTCAAAGAGAAACTGGTTTGCGTATTTACAAAGAATCAGGTACTGCAATAAAAGGGGAGGTTACCTCTGCATTGCTACTATCAATATTTCATCCTGAAAGCCCGTTGCATGATGGTGCAGTAATTTTACAAAATACATTAGTAGAGTCAGCAGGTTGTATCCTGCCTTTAACTGAGAGTGATATGATAACACCAGATATGGGAACAAGACATAGAGCTGCATTAGGATTAACAGAAGAATCTGACGCTATTGTAATTGTGGTTTCAGAAGAGAGGGGTGCTATTGCCACTGCCGAAAATGGAAGGTTTATAAAATTAGATATGGACGAAATGGATCTCAGGCGTTTTCTCAATGAAAGATTATTTATATCATCAGGTGATTAAAATAATGAAAAGTATTAAAGTATTCTAAATTATTAAATTAGAATATGGAATTATTTCAAATAAAAGAACTATTTATTAAAGCTAGTGAAAAATATTCTGCTCTTCGGGGGTATCTTTGATATCGCTTTATTAAATAATCAATTAAACAAACTTAAAGAAGAATCAACCCACCCTGATTTTTGGAATGATAATAAAAGGGCCTCAGCTGTATTGAGGAATATTTCCAGAATTGAAAAAGAGATAAACATTTGGAGTAATATTGAAGAAATGCATAGCGATATTGATGTGCTTTTTGAATTTCAGAAGGAGGACGAGATTTCATTGAGTGATTTATTTATTGAGGTAAATAAATACAAAAATGTGATAGAAGAATTAGAGCTAAAAATGATTCTTGGCAGGGATGAAGATTTAAGCAATGCCATTTTAACAATACATCCAGGTGCTGGAGGAACTGAAAGCCAAGATTGGGTTCAAATGCTCTATAGAATGTATGGTCGTTGGGCAGAAAAAAAAGGGTTTAATACTTCTATAATAGATTTCCATGCTGGAGATGAGGCAGGAATCAAAGAAGTTACATTTGAAATTAAAGGAGAGTATGCTTACGGTCTATCCAAGGCGGAATTTGGAGTTCATAGAATGGTGCGCATTTCTCCCTTTGATTCAAATAGCAAGAGGCATACTTCTTTCGCATCTGTATATGTATATCCATCTGTTGATGAAAATATTGAGGTTGATATAAATCCAAGCGATATTAGAATTGATACTTATAGGGCAAGCGGAGCTGGTGGCCAGCATGTAAATAAAACAGATTCAGCCGTTAGAATTACACATATTCCAACAGGAATAGTATCACAATGTCAGAATGAGAGATCTCAACATAAAAATAAAAATCAAGCGATGAAATTATTAAAAGCTCGTATATATCAGCTTGAGATTGAAAAGGAAAAAGAAAAGCAAAAGGATTTAGAAGGTCAAAAAAAAGATATAGCATGGGGCAGCCAAATAAGGTCCTATGTTTTTCATCCTTACAATCTTGTGAAAGATCATCGGACAAAACAGGAGACTGGGAACATACAAAGTGTAATGGATGGTGACTTAGATATATTTATTCGTTCGTTTTTATTATCTGAAATTCCAGAAAAATCATTAAATACATAAAGGGTGAAAAATGTCTGAAGAGAACAAAAGTTTAAGCCAAATAATTAATTTTAGAAAAGAAAAGTTATCTAAGCTTAAGAAGCTTGGTTTTGAGCCTTATCCTCATAAATATGAGCGCACTCATAGTAGCATGGAAATACTAAACAATTTCGATAAATTAGAGAACAAAGATGTTTCCATATCTGGTAGGGTTATGGCCTTAAGAAAGATGGGAAAGGCATCATTTATCCATATTATGGATGCGACTGGGAAAATTCAGGTTTTTATTAAAAAGGATATTGTAGGTGAAAAAAATTATGAAGCCTTTAAACTAATTGACATTGGTGATTTTTTAGGTATCGTTGGATTAGTTTTTAAAACAAAAACGAAAGAAATTTCCATTAATGCTCAACAGGTTACTATTCTATCAAAAAGTATTAGGCCACTTCCAATAGTAAAAGAAAAAGAAGGGGAAATATTTGATGCATTTAATGATAAAGAATTAAGGTATCGTAATCGTCATTTAGACTTAATAGTTAATCCAAAAACTCGAGATGTTTTTAGGAAAAGAGCAGAAATTATATCTGAGATTCGATCAACTCTTGATTCAAAAAAGTTTTTAGAGGTAGAGACACCTGTTTTACAGCCAATGTATGGAGGTGCGAATGCGAGGCCATTTACAACACATCACAATGCTCTAGGACAGAAATTATTTCTTAGGATTGCTGATGAACTGTATTTAAAAAGATTAATAATCGGTGGTTATGAAAAAGTATATGAAATTGCGAAGGACTTTAGAAACGAAGGCATGGATAGAAGTCATAATCCAGAATTTACAATGCTCGAATTTTATTGGGCGTATGCTGATTATAATGATTGCATGACCTTAGTTGAGGAAATTATTAGAAATGCAGCAAAAAAAATCGGAACTTTATCAATCAAATGGGGAGATGCTGATATAGATTTATCAAAAAAATTTGAATGTAAAACATTTTATGGTTTATTAAATGAAGAAATTGGTTTAGATATTTCCTTATTGGATGATAACGAACTTTTTGAAGTATGTAAAAACCAAAATTTAGAAATAGATAAAAATTCAAATACTGGGCAAATGCTAGATAACTTGATGAGCACCTTGATCGAGCCTAAACTAATTAAACCTACATTCATTATTGATTATCCAAAAACTATATCACCACTCGCCAAATTAAAACGAGATGGAAGTAAAAATATAGTTGAAAGATTTGAGTTATTCATAGGCGGTTCAGAGTTTGCTAATTCATTTACAGAACTTAATGACCCAATTGATCAAAGACAGAGACTCGAAGCACAAGCGGTTCTAAGAGAAAAGGGTGATAAAGAAGCACAGCCAATAGATGAAGAATTTATACATGCAATGGAAGTGGGAATGCCACCAACAGGTGGTGTCGGGATTGGTATTGACAGACTTGTTATGTTGCTCACAAATAATCGTTGGATAAGAGATGTAATTTTTTTCCCTACAATGAGATTAGAAAAGCAAAAATAATGAATTTGCACATGCAGTTTGTTCTGCGTTATTTGTATCCTAACTCAGGAAATAATTTTTCATCAAATGCGAGTGTTCTAGCAATTATTGGTCTTTCAATTGGTATTTTTTCACTAATTCTAACATTAAGTATTATTAAGGGTTTTGAGGATGTATTAGATAAAAAACTATCAAGTATTGATGGGAAAGCAAGGGTGCAAAATATTTTAGGTGAGTCAATCAGTAAACCAGGAAAACTTGACACTTTATTATCTAAAATTGATTTTCCGTTGCAAATATCTCCATACATTCGCGGTACTGCTATGATTCGTCTAAGCGGTAATACCGATGGAATAATCATCGAAGGTATAGATAAAATATTAGATCATACATATTTTGATTTAAAAAATCACAATATTAATAAAGATAATATCATTTTAGGCAAAGCATTGGCTGATGAAATGGGGATTGATATTGGAGATCGAATAATAGTTACGCCTCTGGATAATCAAATAAATCATACAATTAAACAAAAATTCAATCTTATGGAGGTTATTGGGTTTATTGACTCAGGTATGAAAGAGTATGATAAAAAAATTGCATATACATCTATCGATGGGGCAAGGAATATATTTGAAATGGAGAATGCTATTAGTGGGTTTATCATTAACAGTAATGAGAAGGTTGAGAGCATAGTAAAAGTCTTAAATGAACATATTAGGTATCCCTATTATTATGAAACTTGGAGAGAAAGACATCAAATAATATTTGACTGGATAAGAATTCAAAGATTGCCAATAATTATAATTTTTAGTTTGATTGCTTTAGTTGGTATAACAAATATTATGGCCGCAGTATCAATGATCATTAGTGAGAAAAACACACAAATTGGTATTTTGTTATCATTGGGTATGGAAACTAATGACATACGAAAAATATTTTTTTATTATGGAGGTATCATTGGGTTTCTTGCATGTACGTTGGGTTCTGCATTATCCTATTTATTTATTATAATCCAGAATAAATATAAAATTATTTCTTTGCCAGAGGATATTTATTTTATGGATTATATTCCTGCAAATTTTGACTTGTTTGTTTTTTGTAGTGTTCTTGTTTTAACGTTATCAATATCAATTTTTTCAACAATTATTCCATCTAGATCTATCATAAATCAAGTACCGATAAAATTACTTTTGCAAGAATGATGCATTTCTTTTTTATTGCCAATAGATTCCTTAATTCTAATAAAGGTACTGGAAAGCTTACTGGGGTAGTATCTACCATTGGTATAACGATTGGTTGCTTTGCACTAGTAATTTCTGTTTCAGTACTTAATGGTTTTAAGTCTCAGGTTAATGATAAGATAAAAGATTTTGAAGGTGAGATAAAAGTATCTGGACATGGATTAAGTGATGATGTATCAATTTTTGATGGATTTGATAAAATAAAAATAGTATCGCCATATAGAGAGAGAACAGGTATTGCCATAAAAGGATCGAAACAAAAAGTCGTAACTTTCAAAGAAATAAATACTAAAACATTCAAACAATTTTTTAATCTACCGATTATTGGTGGTTACCCCAATAACGAACAGATTTTGGTTGGATATGATATAGCCTCTGGATTAGGTGTTAAGGTCGGTGATGAAATAATAGTATCATCACCACTAGATCAAAAAATGATTTTAGGTTTTTCACCTTCAAAAAAATTACAGGTCAGCGGTCTTTTCCATTCAAAGATTTTAGACTTTGATAATAATTTTATATTCATTCCTAAAAATATCGGAGAAAAACTATTTTTAAATAAAAGCAAAGTGAATTCATTCGATATTAAAATAAAAAACCGAGCAAATGTACTGGAGTTAAAGAAAGATCTAATTCAATTACTCGGTGAAGATAATAGAATAGAAACTTGGAAGGATAGGCATTCAACTCTAGTAAAAGCAATGAATATGGAAAAGTTGGGGTCAGTGATTGTATTGAGTCTTATTATTCTAGTTGCTTCATTTAATATGATGGCAACTTTATCTCTGATTACAATAAAGAAGATCAAAGATATTGGTATAATAAGGATATTGGGCTCAACAATATATGATACACAAAAAGTTTTGTTTGCTCAGGCTATCATTATTGGAGGTAGAGGAATTTTTTTTGGAATGTTCATAGGTCTTAGTTTTGTCCTATTACAAAATTTATTTGGTTTCATTAAACTTCCTAACGACATATACGCAATGGATATTTTGCCCATGGAAATTACTATTATTGATATCTTAATGATAATATTGATAAGCCTTGCATTAATAATTATACCGGGATGGTTTTCTGCTAGGAAAGTATCTAAGCTCAAACCAATTAAGGCAATAAGATGGGTAAAATGATTTTAAAAGCTAAAGGAGTCGTTAAATCCTACATTAATGGTGAAAGTAAATTGAAAGTTCTTGATGGCATTGATTTTTGTCTTGAAGAGAAAGATATAATTACTATAGTTGGTAAATCAGGGTCTGGGAAATCAACACTTTTAAATATCCTAAGCACTCTAGATTATGCAGATGAAGGGGAGATAATAATAAATGGTAAAAATATTAAGGAATATTCAGATATTGAAATATCTAAATTTAGAAATAGAACTATTGGTTTCGTTTTTCAGTTTCATCATTTATTACCTGATTTTACTGTATTAGAAAATATTCTGCTGCCTGCATGGATAAAAAAAGATTATTCTAAACGTGATGAAGCTTACAAATTATTAGAGGCTCTAAAATTAATGGGAATAAAGGATAAACATCCTATGGAAATATCAGGTGGGGAAAAGCAGCGTGTCGCACTACTTAGAGCATTAATAAATAAACCAAAAATTTTATTTGCAGATGAACCAACAGGTAACTTGGATGAAAAGAATGCGTTATTATTAGTTGACCTATTAAGGGAAATAAACAGAGATTACAAGGTTGCAATTTTACTAACAACA
>MDSZ01266654.1_pt1 | contig 13508 bp, 26 predicted proteins | sample 811201 | NCBI WGS metagenome assembly MDSZ01 (sample SAMN05326647, study PRJNA326480) | marine metagenome | isolation source: seawater | place: Indian Ocean: North | collected 2010
TAATATTTCCAGGACCAAACCTTTTCATAAATCCATTATATGAGTCTGTATGCAAAGGAATGCCATGACCTGGGTTGTACTGTAATAATCTTACTAGAGAGGTTTCTTTTACGAGATTCATTTTCTCAAAGTTTACATCCCCTAATAATTCTTTAAGTTTAGCATCATCTTCAGGCTCAATACCCCAATTTGTTTCCATAGTGTTGCCTGCTCCATAACCAATAAACTGGCTTAGGACAGCCTGTCTCATAGACTCATCTGTTAAAAAAGGTCTAGGTTTATACTCTTTATCAATAATAGCTCTATGCCTGTTATCCTCTGCAAACTGTAGGAAGTCTTTGTAGTTAATATCAAGTTGTTTTTCTAGAGGTCCTATCTCATAGTGATTTTTAAGGCTAATACCGTTCTTATCTAAATGATCTTGAAAGTATGTATTATGTGTATAAATATTACTCATTTTAATTTTCCGCTCCAATGCATTGTAATTTTTGGTGTTACCCCGCAGTTTGCACTGCCATGATATATACCAGGTACTAAATCCCAAGTGTCCCCTGCTTTCCAAGGTTGCATCACATGGTTACCATAATGAAAATAGTGTCCCCAATCCCAATCTGAAACAAAAGTCATAAACCTACGCAGCTTTGAGTAGTCTGGAAACTCATTTGTTTTTCTCATGTAAGAAGAAAATGTATCAACATGAGTTGGCATGGTTTGGCCTGGTGGTTGTACAAACAAACTCATAGTCATATCTTTGAGTTTATCATCAAACATTGCTTTTAGTGGTTCATAGAAAGCCCCTAATTCATGGTTTGCAAACTTAAAATAACGAGTATTGTGCTCGTTATAATCATTTTGAACCATCCACTGTTTACAAGTATCAAATATAGGACAATGATTAACAGGCTCGTCAGCATGCATTGCTTGTTCATTTTCTTCATCCCACCACCAGTATTTTTGTGGAACTCTAATCTCATTGGCTTCAGCAATAGCCCACTCACCAAGTTCAAACCAATTAATGGAAGCATCAGTATATAAAAAGGAATCACCATCTTTATGTTCCAGTTCTTGTGGGTTCCAGTGCCAAGGATTTTGTTTAATGATCTCTCGCGGAACAGCCGCGAAGGGATCAACATACATATCTAAATCAGCTTTAATAGGATAAGTTTTCATTGATTTGTGCTCCTGAGATACTGCAAGTAAGCTTAAGTCTCATTCCCATATTAGTGCTACAATGAGGACGGGGAATAGGTAAATTATAAACCTCTCCTGATTTCCAATTAGGAAAGTAAGAGTTTTCAATTTGAAGAACATGACCCCAGTGCCAATCAGTAATCATTACTAAGTGTCTTTTGATAGGACCAAGATCACACATCTGTGCGTCAACATCTGGATTAAGATGTTTATTGTTTCTACACCAATTACCTAGGTTATCGTGATGCCAAGGAAGTGTTTGACCAGGTAAATATGCCATGAGACGAATTAGAGCAGTATCATAATCAATACCAATAACGTTTTCCCAAACATCTCTAGTGCCAATTAATTCTTTTACTTGTTCATTAGAATCACCATATAGTCCCCAATTGTACTCAATCGTATTTCTAGCATTATAGCCACATTTCATTGGGTAATTACTAGTTAACTCGCTGTCTCCACTTCCATGATATGGCCGACGCTCATAGTACTTTTTTTGGCAAGTTTCCTTGTTATTCCTCATAAAATCGAAAAAATCTTCCTCATCTATATCTAAACAAGCAAAGGCTTTTGCTTCAAAAGTTTCAGTAAGTGTACTACCTATTTTGACAGCCCAACGCTCATAATCTATATCAGGGCGTGTATCCATAAACTCCCATAAAGTAAGCTCTGGTTGTTTTGCCATTACACTTTCTTTGATATAGTATTCAATGTCTTGTGGTATTTCGCTATAATCTGCGTTAGTTTGACTTGGGGTTAATTTTTCTAACATTTATTCTCCTAAACATATGGGTTTTGCACCGTAGCTTTTTAATAAGTGTCTATGTAAAGACACACGATTGATAGAAGTAGATACAGAATATCTAAATTTATCTCTAAGAAACTGAGGCATTTCGCTTAAAACAATTCTATCTTTTTGATTAGCAAACCTAGATATATCCCCTTTATAGTATATTTTCTTAGAATAAAGTGCGTTATCTCTGCAATGTTTTTTTACTATATCCAAATAACTTTGTTGATCATTGTAATAAAGATCTAGTATCTGCTCTCGGTTATCACTGAATTTGATAAAGTTTTTAACTATATGTAACTGCTTTATATGTAAGTCAAAAAAGTCGGAAGATGAGAAAAAGCACTCAATGTTCCTAGAGTTTACTAACTCTTCGATCTCGCCATCAAATAGTTGATGATAGTACTTACCCTTTTCATAATAAACTGTTGGATCTATATATCCAAAGATATTACAGTAGTTTTTACCTCTTATATTCGGAACATTAAAATGTCTTATTGAAAAGTTTGATCTTGTGTGTAACCACTTTTCACCCAGATATCTATCGTAGTAATTAAAATCATTCTTTATGAGTGATATTTTTGTTTTGGTATGTTCAAAGTGTTTTTTAACATAAGGAATAGCGTACTCATTAGCTTCTATGTTTGATTTACTATTTTCACTTCCAAAAAGATTGATATTTATTTGATCTACAAAAACATTATTCTCAATAAAGGCATTTAGCATAGTTATGCTGTCTTGACCTCCACTAAAATATAGTTTGAGAAACTTATATTTATCACGAAGTTGTAAAGCTCGTTGTCTTAAGAGTTCTTTATATGAAGTATGAGGTTCAGATGTAAAGTCTTTTTGGTATAAAAAATCAGGGTAAGCGTGGAAAGAAATTTTTTGAAGGTCTCCACGAGATGCTTCAATTACCTTGAATTTGCTTTTGTACCGAGTACCTGCATACTCCCAATACATATTTAACATTATTCTTTTATTCTATATCAAGTGGGAAATTTGTCAATGGTAATTTTATGCTCGCCAACCAGTAAAAACTAAAACTAATCGAGGCTCTCTACCAGCGTTAACAAAGCCATGCGTTTTGCCACCAACTAGTTCCCAAACATTTCCTTTTACCCATTTATTAACAACTTGATCAGGAGAGAATAAAAGATGGCCAAGCTCACTGTTCTGCAAAGGTATCCAAAGTCTAATAATTTTCTTGCTTTGTTCAGCAATATATTCTTTACTATAAAGATTACCTTCTTTATCTGTATGTCCGATAAAAGAAGGGAAAAAGTCAACATGAGGAGGCTCTATGTTACCAGGGAGAGTTTTGTAAATTTTTGCTTGATAATCCTGATTTTTTATTCTAAAAACTCTAAACCATTCAGGAGTGAAAAAATTCTGGTCTTTCACAACAGCATCGAATCTACTTGAGTTGTGTTTATTGTAATATGTCGATTGTTTTTGTTCATCAAGAGGGCGGTTACTTTTACTGTGATCAGTCTCAGAACTACACACCTGCTGCCAATTAGCAGTTTCAGCAAATTTTAAGATTTTATCATAAGGCAGAATAGAAGAAAAGTCTCCTAAGTATATAAAAGAACTCATACTAATTCATCCGATAAACAAAGTCTAAAATTAACAGGATCTCCTCTTTTTAGGTAAGTCCATTTTTTATTATTTGATGTAGCAAGAGAAACTACGTTAGAAGGTATTACCCCAAATTCAGAGCACAATGATAGTTGTTTTTCTCTATACTTTTCAAATAAGTAATCTGAAGAAAAATTTGACATATACCTGATACCTATATGCTGAGAAAAAAAGTTTATATACTTATCTTTTTTATATACAAATAATCCGTCCTCTTCATATTTTTCTTTTGAAAATCTTATACCAATCCTAAACCTAGACACTGGAAATGTTTTAGAGAGACAAAAAGTAACTTCTCTAATACAAGGATAAGTAAGATCAATATCTAATTCACCACAAGTTCCAAACCAACAACAATCAACAAGCACAGGGATGTCAAGTGAAGTAGCCTCCCGTAGTATTTCATCATATTTGTGAGCGTTGCCAGAGTTGGCAAAAGGAATTGATATGATTACTGCATCGTGTTTAGTAAGTGGAGAATCTTCGATGAAAGCCCAATCAAGTCCTGATTTAAACATTATTTTATGGTAAGCATATTCTCCGCGAAAAACCCTAAAAACTCGTTTAGAGTGTCGAATGTAAAACTTATCAAAAGCTTCTGTCGTACCTTGTGAAAAAGCAGCGAAAGGGAACAAAGAAAGTCCAAAAATATAATTATTTTTTGTAGAGAGTATCCAATTACGATAAGTGCTTAAGTACTGATCACCAATAGAGTCATCATTAACAAGTGATAAATCAACATTTGGGATAAAAGAAAGCAGGGTAGGATCTGGAATGAACTTACCCTGTTGAAATCTAGGTCTCTGTGTGTTTACCATGTAATACCTTATAATAACACTTAGTGAGCTCCCTATTATCTTCTTTTAGAAACTCAATAGTATCTCTAAGTTCAGCTACTTGTCTTCTAAGGAATAGAAGTTCTGCTGCTTGATGGTCATTAAAAATCAATCTGTCCGAGTCCACTGCTCATTTCTCCTCCATGAGGTTGATTTAGGTGTGCATGTTGCTCGCCCTCTGATTCATAAGGGCAACCATTAATATTACAAGGCCAAATAACAGGGTCCCCGTTAGCAGATGACCAAAGATTTATGGTACAAGTTAAGCACTTACCGACTACTTCTCCATAGTTATGTTTTGCCATTATCGTTTCGCTCCCCAATGCTCGACTCCGCCTTGATGCTCTTCTTCAGGATGGTAGCCGTTTTGGGTCTCTTGCGTCTTAGTTTCGCCCTCTCCTTCAGAGTCAGATACGGTCGTTGAAAGATCATATTCTTCATTATCCTGCTCCCATTCTAGCATACTCTCTGAGATTCCCCACTCATCGTCAAGGTCATCACCTACGCGATCACGAACGTTTATAGAATCACAATCTTGAAACTCATAGTGTTCGTCAGCACCATCAACCCAAGAACCTACAAAACACATGCCAGGCTCATAATAGGTGGCATGGACTCCCCAACCTTGTTCAGATGCAGCCTCATAAATTGGAACAGGCGGTGACCAAGCTGTGTCAAAGGTAAAAGTCACGGTGTAATCATCTAGCCAGTTTATGTCTACCATACTAGCATCCCATTTGGTTCCCCAAGCATTTACTCGTGACCAATACCATTCCTCTTCATTCCACGTCTCTGGAACAAAGAAACCAAAGAAAGTCCAATTCTCTGCTTTTTGATTAGATAAGTGATCGTATAGTTTATCAGCATCTTCTTTAATTGCTGCGGTAAGAGTAAGTGAGTTAGCACACCAATTAGGCATTAGAAAATCTCCTATAATTAAATTATGATTAAATATAGCAGAAGTCAAGGCATTATGCAATAGGTATGTTTATTAAGTCGGTTTCTCTGTCTAAGTATTTATAATCCATCTTGATGGGATCTAACTCAGAAGTAAAGAACTTAAATATTTTTTGTAAATCAATATTCGAGCAACTATAGATATCTAATTGTACAAGAGCTGGAGAAGACTCGTCCCAAACGTGAATAGCGATGTGACTTGTTTCAATGATGGCAAAACCTGTAACACCTCTGTTACCTATTTTATGGCAATATTCGGCAACAGGACCATACATCGCTTTCATATTCAATTTGTGAATTATTTTTTGAAGAAACAGTAAAGTCTCGTCGGTGCTTTGTAGAGGTTTATTGACTTCCCCACGAACAATTAAATGTTGATGAACTAACATTAATGTAAGATGGGCTTTTCAATGGGACCTATCTTATGTCTACTTTCATAGATAGAAGTCATCATTTTATGATAGTCTTCCTCTGGTAGTACAGTCCGATAGATTCTCATAGCATGAGTCATAAAAGACGCAGCTAACTCTAAAGGACCGATATCCATGTCATCCATTAATTCATTAGAATGTTTTATTAACTCTGCATAAACTGCATATGGATCAGAATGAGTCACTTACCATCTCCCTAAATTTTAAATTGCCTGATACGGATACCCGCTCAAAATCTGATTTGAAAGGGGCAACCCAGTGTTTTAATAGTGCTGGAAAAATATATAGATCACCCTTTTTCGGATGCCTGACATGATTTATAATAGTCCAAGGTGGTGCATATTTGTAGGAGTGCTCACCATAAGTAAGAATTAAATTTCCAGGTGCTGGACCAGTGCCTTTCCATGCTTCTACTTCATCATCTAAACCTGAAGTATCAGATGTGAAAAGCACAAAACTTACATGCTGAGTGTGCATATGGGGTGGATTAAAGTCGCCAGCTTTCATAAAATTAATCCACAAAGAAGTTAGTTCCATACCTCCATGAGCTGTACCAAATCTCTCTTTATAAGCTTCAGCATAAGAATCAAAGTACTTACCATACCACTTTACAAACAAATCATGATCATCTTTGTTAAAACCATACTCATGATCTAAATGACCAGCGAGATCTGCTCGAAAATCATTATCTTTTCGTTTACGCCCTAACGCAGTTACATTTTCACTTAATCCAAGAGGGGTTTTATAGTGACAAACTAATGGACCCCAATGGAAGAACTCATAATCAATATTATCAGATCCAGTCATTAAAAGCTCCATTGATTAAAATGAGATTAACAAGAAAAAGACGCAAGGGTGGCGTATCGAAATGTGGAACTCCGTTCCCCCACTAGCTCCCTACGGTCGCACAACTATCGAAAAGCCTGTGTCGCGCTGTGCCGCAGCGTTATAATCGAATCAAGCTATGCCGCAATAATAGCACACTTGAACACTGAACGCCAGACCTAAAATTTTCAAGTTACACCTTTGGTACTAAGATAGGTACTTCTCTATCATCTCTAAACGATCATGTGCGGCAGCCATTTTATCAAGCTCCGCCATCACCGCTTCTACAACATCGCTGTGTTCGCCAATACCTGCGGGCATTGTTTGGTATACCGCAATGTTCGTTTTATGTACCTCAAGTTCACCTTCAGCCTGTTTTCTGGCTGCTTCAATAATTTGTTCACCAATTTTCATTTATTTCTCCTGTAAATATATTCCCATACTACAATCAAGTACTCACAGTATTCGGGATAGTTTGCATAAAGTTTTAGTTGTGTTTCTAAATATTCTTTGTTCATTATAGATTTTTTAAACCTTCTAGCCAATCATTAGTTTGATTTATGCGGCTCATCAGATTATTATAGTTGTGTTCTAAGATTGGTTCGCACTCACTTAAAAAATACTTAAAATCTCCATCGGTTAACGAAATCAACTTAGTTAATTCTTTGATTACTGCTTTAACTCTATCTGAGGTGTAATACATGTTATCGTAATACTCGTCAATTAGTGGATTAAAAGTTTTATATCCTAGTTTATGGAGAGACGCAAGAGTATATTGTTGACCCATTACGATAAAAGGCTTTTTATAACGAATGTTTCTATAAATCTTTTCAGTCATATAGGGATACTCAATCACATCATTATCTACATAAGCTTCTACCACAACATTCAAATCAGTTGCATGAATTGCTTGTGGAAGGTGTAGATCAGTGTAACCTGGAATAGTACCTGAACTGTCTAAAAAACTAGCATGATTTGCGCTCGCATATTTAGCAAGGATGTTGCCTGCATCATAATCTATGTGGTTATTTAATAGCAAAAATCTTTTGTGCGGATAACTCACATCTTTTTTAGTTATTGGTTTACAGGGACAAGGTTTATGGGTTTCTTGAATATTATTAATATAGCAACCCATCTCTAAATGACTAGGGTAACAAAAGACTCTATCATTATCAACAAAATCTGGACTAACTGTATTAATTAAAATTCTATCATTCGGAACCTCAGAACAATCAGTGAGCGACCTCAAAATGCACTCAAAATCATACTTCACAATAGGCTCTGAAACCATATCAATAATAATCCAGCCTCTTTTCTCTCTTAAACCTTTAATTACGCTATCAGAAACAAACGACCAAAAACCGAAATCATTATTATTTGATATTAGAGATCTAACTTGAATATAAGGTTCATGCATTATAATAGGATAAATAAAACTATCTAATCCTTCCGCTGAAGAGTGGAAGGTAAGATTGTCTGCAAGATGAAGAAACCACGGAAGCGGTTTATTGTGTTGAGTACTAAAATCTCTATTGTATATTTTTGGGGCAAACCAAACATTTAAGTGAGGTAAGTTATCGTAAACTATGTTAAGCATCTGCTAAATCTTCAATAACTTTAACAGCAAATGCATGGTTCTCATCGTCGCTTAGATGGTTTGTTGTGCAAACACCTTCTTTTTCATAATCATAAGGACCAGACTTAATCAAGTGCTTTTCTAGACCAAAATAATATTCATTTGCGTAGTTTGATATGTCCTTATGATACCTAGGATAGATGTTACGATATATAAGATACTTACAAGGTAACAGTGTTAATAAATGTTGAATAGCCCAAGATTGATATTGAGCTGAAAGTCTGTATGAGCTTGTCATTAAATACTTTTTCGTTTGTTCAATCTTATAATTGCGTAACTGAGAAACTAAGTTACCAGAAGTGATTGTTGGAGTGTTGTCATAAGGTGAGTCGATTATTTCATCAATGTTGTGTCTAAAATCTAACAGACTCGCAGGAGGATTAAACTCATCATCATCAATCTCAAATCGCTCTGCAGTGGTTAATGATATAACTACTAAGTCATCAACAGTAAGAAAAGATAAAGCGTGCTGTAGTTGAAAACAAATGGCATAGTTACTACAACCCACTATTGCAAGATTAGTTAAGTTACGATTAGTTTTTTGAGCTACAATCTGAGGCCAATGATTAGAACCTGTTCCGTAACTAAAACTTTCTCCACAAACTACGAGCTTTTTCTTTTCAGATCCAAAGTCACGCAATGAAATCCTCCGCTTATAATTCTATCATGTCGTAGTTCTAGAGGTATAGTTTCAACACCAAAACGATTAAGCATATCATGAATCTGTGTTTGTTTCTTATCAACTATAGCAAGATTCTCATTAACGCTAAGTAAGTTCATACCAATCCACTCGCTCGCTCCCCAAGGAAGGCCAAGAGGAGGTACAGTTGGTCCTACACACTCATTAATCCATATCTTATCCCAGTCCTTGAATAGCTCAGGCTCGTTTTCGGGAGTCACCCTAGTAGCATTATAAAGTACAAGACCTTCTCTTATAGGAACAATCGTGCTATCAAGATGAGCATAAGAGTAAAGATCTTTTGCTACATGCACTTTGTATGAATCTCCGAGAGCACGTTGTAACCATTTAGCCCCGTTTTCATTACCTGTGTTTGATACTTGATATAGTATATTATCATTCACTCTAACACAATTAGCAGCTTCAAAAAGTATTTCTTCATTGTGTAAAGAAGGAACTCCCTTAGTATCTTGTTTATAATTTTCATCATACAGCATTGGGACAGGGGCTTTAATCCAGTTATAACCTTCATCCCAAAGCTTCGTAAATATATTTCTGTAAGCCCAAGTTTCAAACTGTCTATTCCAAATAGGGGAAGGAGTTTCTATAAGTGTGTCACCTATAACGAGAGTTAAATCTCTAGGGCAATGATAGTGCCAATTCTTCCCATGCCAAGTGGGAGACTTTGTTTCAGCAGTAGCATAAGAAGTATCAGGGCGATGAACTATAACCCCCAAACCTTTAAGCACGTCTGAGAGAGTTTCTAAATCTTCATTTTGTTCTTCAATAATTTGATCTGGGTAAAAACCAGTAAACTCTTTTATAAAGCTTTCTTCATACTCAGGAAATTGACATTTCATTGTACTGATATTAGGAACAGAAATTGTAGCAAAGTCAGCAGTTCCTACAATGATTTCCTCTAGTGGATCCCAGTCGTTATTACACGTCAATTCAAAAATCCTGAAACTTGGAGTGAATAACGATCTTCTAAACCTGCATTTGCAGCTAAGTGAAGAACAGTAGAGTCCCACATATATCCAGTATTTGCTTTCCAGTGTGTAACTACAGTGTCATCAAACTGAAGAAAATGACCTGCTTTCCAATCTAACAACTGTATGTTAGCTCGGACTTTTACTCTTTCCTCGTTTGGAAACTTCTTATTAATCTGATAAAAGGTATCACGATGTAAAGGATTAGTCATACCAGGAGGTTGCTTGATAATTGAGACAGTGATTGCTTCTAAGCCTAATTGATTACCTAAACTAGTATAGTCAATCTCACTGTTATCAAAGAATTTTTGATAAAACATAGTGTTGCAATGAGTTAGTGACTTAGGAAAACCACCAACCTTTTCATGAATATCTTTGAGTTCTACTTGTTGATGCCCTAAACAGTCATGTTCATACTGTTCCCAATCAATGTCGTAAATAAAGTCAAAGTTGTAGTCTATAGATACTTGTTTAAGAAACATTTATTCGTTACCCGCTTACTCTATGATTCCTATACACCAGTTCTCTGCTGCATCTTCTGCATAACTTAAAGAATGTACCGTTCCATTTGAAACCATCGGACGACACTCTATTAGCTGTCCCCCAATAATCATATTCACATGCCAAACATCATTCTTTGAAAATATCTCAGCACGTCGAGTTCTATCTTCACTCATCATTACTTGTTTAATTTCGGTCATATTTGTTCCTATCCTTAAAGTTTAATTTCACTCGCATTTCTGCTTGCCCGCACACTCTTTAGGATAACAATGTACTCTCATAGAGTAGTGATCGTTATCATAACTCGCTGCCCACCGACCATCTTTTAACATATATTCACACTGCCTCTCAGTCATAGTCTCTTGTAAAGCAAGCTGACCAATATAGTGATCAGTACCTGCAGCATCCATACCCCACATACTTATAACCATTACCCATTCTTTCATGTCAGCTCCTCAATGTAAATTGGCAGGGGCGCAAGGAGTTGAACCCTGTCCCGCTGGGTTGGAGCCAGCTGTGCTACCATAACACTTCGCCCCTGTAAGTTCAATATTTAATCTTCTTAATAATAGTGTAAACCGAGACTGCCAAAATTTCCAGCCCCAACTACCTTCTACACAACGGTCACGAGCAAAAAGACAATTATCAAGCCTGCGCTCATATAGTTGAATTATCTGACTGTCCAAAACTTCCACCACTTTTTCTTAGGAGTTGTATCCATATCTGCATGAATAAACTTAGGATTAAAGTTCTTACTTTGGTAGTATAAAAGTGCCTCTTTAGCTATAGCACATTGAATAGGTGTTTCTGCACACTTTGAATATGCAGAAAGATTTAGAAGGTCTTTTTCAGTTAAACTGCTACCCCAATGATCAATCAAAACATGTGCCATCTGTTTTACGTCCTGATCGACTTCAAGAGCATCAATCTCTAAGTCTTCCCAAAATGATTTTCCTATCATTGAATAATAAACCTTTCATCCCATTGTGCTGCAAAGCTAGTTGCGTCTAGTCTATTTTCAAATACCCAAGTATCTTCATATGAATCAGTGTACTCAGTAACGTCCCATTGATGTTTTAGCATCTGAACCTTACAGTAATCTTTAGCTTCACTTCTTAAGTCTGAGTGTAACCTAATTACATAACCAGGTTTCCATTTTTGTTTATATTCAAATATTTCAATAGGTGTCATTTAAGAAACATCTTTTAGTCTTTTAATCTCGTCTTGAAGAGTGCTGACACGCCTCTCCATCCAACTAATAGCAGTGTTAATATGGCCTGTGTCTTGTGGTTTAAGTTGAGAATTTGCAAATTCAATTTCACGTAGAAGATGAATAATTCTTTCATATTTTTCCTCTATACCAAGCATATTAATCAAGTTCCATTTCATTATGTTCTTGAATCAGTTTATACAAAGTATCAGAGGTATTTACAAGAATTTTAAGGTTCTTCCAATCATCATCCTGTGAACGACCAGATATTTCAAATATCCAACCATTCTCAGCGCGTTCTATTGTAATTTGTGGGTTTACTTTTGCTAGTTTACCTTTGAGTGTCATATTTTATCCTATTGGGCAAGAGGTTGTAGAGTCATTATAATCATCAGAGAAGAATGTTCTGGTGACTGTAGTGCGATGAATTCGTCCATCAAGTTCAGTATAAGTTACAAGTTCCTGTCTTAAAAGACCCTGACGTGGTTGATCAAATATTTTATCGTATGGGTAATTTTCGTCTGTCATATAAATCTCCAATTTTGATTATAATAACAAATGAATAAGCAATAAGCAAGAAAGGAGCTAACTAAATAGCTCCTTTGTAGGTTTTATTGTTTCTTCTTTAGATACTTTTGAATACACTCTATTATATGTGGATCCATTAGTATCTCGTTGCGAAACCGTTTATTTCAGCCGTAAGTCTACGCTCAAGCTCTGCTAAGGTATAACTTGCTTCACGATACTTAAGTGGTTGTCCCATGGGTGTGCCAGGCCATCCACCTTTTTTTGCATCACTGAACCGCATGCTGAAGACTGTTTTGAAAAAATTACTCATCGTAAACTCTCCTTAAAGTTTTATAATTTAGCTCATTCACAATCTGCTCATCTGACAGACCTGGGAACTCATGTCTCATTAATCTAGCAAGTTTAGTATTTGTTTCGATTTGACGAGATACCATAATAGCATTATGAAAACTAGTAAAGAAACCACCGATGAAGGAGGTTATCTTGTCGCAGATACGACAAGTATATCCCCAAGTTTGGGCGATTGTTGTCATTTATTTCTCCTCGAAAAATTGTGTTATTTTATCTCAATTAAACGAGGACGCTGTTCTTCTGGAATCACTACTTTGAGATCAATCACAAGTAGTCCATCCTTAATTTCAGCTCCATGCACTTGAGTGTGCTCAGACAGACGAAACTGGCGCTTAAACTTCTTCGTACTAATTCCACGATGAATAAAGTCTCTACCACGAGATTCATGCTCGCCTACAACGGTTAGCACTCCCTCTTTTAATTCAGCAGATACTTCATCTTTTGAAAAGCCTGCTACAGCAATTTCAATGGCAAGCTCATGGTCATTGTATTTTACAATGTTGTGAGGTGGATAATGATCCATTGCATGTGTTGAAATTTGCTCTAGTTCTTTTAGAATGTGATCGAAGCCGATAAAACCAGCATTACGAATAGCGAATTGTCCTGTCATTTTTTTCTCCTTTATAACAGCAAGAAATTTATAAGTCCCAAAACGGCAACTTATGTGAATAGTATAGTAGAATTATGGAGAAGAAGTCAAGTATAAATTTACCAACGATAGAAGATGTGGTTATCGATAGTAGTAGTTTTTGTAAGTTTTTTTGACCAATCAGGATCTACATAATCAGCATGATAGTGTGTTGCTCCTTCAGTAATATCGACAAACTTAATATCAACATCTAAAAGTAGCTCTGCTACAACCCAAGCATCGTGAATAGATTCATAGTCGTAATGAGGGAATTTATCTGATTTACCGTCACAATACCAAGAAAATTGACACCTA
>MDSZ01174034.1_pt1 | contig 13507 bp, 10 predicted proteins | sample 811201 | NCBI WGS metagenome assembly MDSZ01 (sample SAMN05326647, study PRJNA326480) | marine metagenome | isolation source: seawater | place: Indian Ocean: North | collected 2010
TTATTATTATGCCGTCAAAAAAGATAGAAGATTCAATCAAGAATGGAATTGGAACTGGTCCTTATAAACTTAAATTATTTAGACCAGGGTCAATCATGTTGGCAGAGAGATTTCTTGCACATCATTCTAACACAAATGTTGGCTTTAATTCAGTCGAATTAAAAGCCATAAATAACCCAACTGAGAGATTTAATTTACTTAGAGAAAATGATGTTGACGTTATAAATTCTGTACCTCGTATTCTTGAAATATTGTTATCAAATGATAAAAATTTTGAAGTTTTACATTCAACAAGTAATGCTTATATTTGCTTTCCAATGAATGTTAATAAAAAACCATTCAATGACCCTAATGTTCGCTTAGCCATAAAACATTCATGTAATCGTCATGAGATTGTTAAAGCTGTTTTTTTAGGACAGGGAACTATAGGTAATGACCATCCATTAAAACCCTCTCATCGAATGTATAACAATGGCATTGAAGCAATAGATTACAATCCGAAAAAAGCTAAGCACCTATTAAAACAATCAGGAATTGAAAAATTAAATATAACGTTGCATACATCGGAAGCAGCTTTCCCTGGAGCAATAGATGCAGCGAACATATTTAAAACCTATGCTAAACCAGCAAACATAAATATTTTGATATCTATAGAAAATAAAGAAACCTATTTTAGTGATGCAAAATTAAAATTCAATTGGTATACAAGTTTTTCAGGCGGATTCCCAACAGCTGATTGGGCTTTTTCAGCAAATTATACCAAAAACCAAGAACTAAATAATCATCATTGGGGAAATAGTAGTTTTGAGGAACTATTAGTATTAGCTAGAAAAGAAACAAACCTTGAAAGAAGAAGAAAAATATATTCAGAAATTCAGCAATTATTTTCACTTAAAGGAAACCAGGTTATACCTTCTTTTTACAATTTTGTTATAGCCTACTCAAAACATTTATCTCATGAATCTCAAATAGGAAATAATTTTCCGCTAGATGATTGCAGGATTCCTAAAAGATGGTGGTTTGAATAAAACTAAACCTTTAAAATAATAGACCCTATCCTTCTAGTGTCTTCAGTTGCTAGATGAGCATTAACAATATCTTTTAATCTGTATACCTTTTGGATATTATGTGAAAGCATATTATTTTTAAGCCAAAAATTGATATCTTTTATAGCTCTATTTCTTACTTCATTTTCCAAATCGTAAACAATAATAGTTCTTAAAGTTAGGCCCTTAAACATAAAATTATAAAATGGAAAAACTGGATTAGGATTACCCATAGAGCCATAGGATACAATCTCAGAATTAGGTTTTAAAACTCTTGTTGAAATATCCAAATTTGCACCAAAATCTACATCAATAATCTTGTCTATCCCATTTTGATCAGTGATGCTTAAAATTCTCTCAACTACATCGTCTTTTTTATAGTTCAAGATAAAATCAGCACCTGCATTCTGAGCAACTTCTTTTTTTTGTTCTGAACTAACTGTTGCAATAACATTAGAACCTAAAATTTTAGCAATTTGAATAATATACCGACCGACAACCCCAGCACCTCCAGTTACTAGAACTGTTTTGTTGGCTAAACTTTCACTATAATTAAAACAACTATAGGCAGTCAAAATAGGTATGCCAATACATGCTCCTTCCTCAAAGCTAATATTTTCAGGCATTTCAACAGCTTGATTAGATGGTATAGCCAAATACTCTGCAGCTGTTCCAAAAGGTCTTTTCCACGCAGCATTCCATACCCAAACTCTCTGATTTATTCTCTTAGGATTAACTTTTGATCCAACAGATTCTATTATTCCTGAACCATCACTATGGGGAATTATTTTTTTGAAATCCATCGGACCACGGGCTCCATCTCTTTTCTTAACATCGGAAGGGTTAATTCCAGAAGCCTTTACTTTTATAAGAACCTCATGACTTTTGGGCCTTGGTTTTTCGATTTGCCCTAAATGCATTACATCATTAGCTTTTCCTGTTTTAATATACCAAGCTGCAAACATAAGTTAACTTTCTGAAAGTATTTTATAAATTTATTTTAAAATGATTCATCCTAATATAATCAATTCAACATTAATTTGAATAATTTTCATAATGACGAGTGATATAAAGCCGATATTATAATTATTTGGTATATATTTGGTATAATTTATATTAAGAATATTCATTTTTTGTTTGGAAAAACCTCACCAATATAGGAAAATGTAATAATAATATAAGGTAATAAAATAAATCCATTTTTATACATAATGTTAATGATAAATTAAGATTAAGGAGAAAAAATTATGGAAGAACAAATATTGGAGCTGACAGCTAAAGTTGCAGCATTAGAAAGCTCCACTGCAGCAACTAATAAAGTCACTGCAGAAATGTATTATTATTTAACTATACCATTAATGGTTTTAATCCATGCTGGATTTTTAGCTTATGAGATGGGTGCTTCAAGATTAAAGAATGTATTAAGTTCAGGGACAAAAAACATACTAGCATTTGCTTTTATGATCCCAACATTTTATTATTTTGGCTGGTTTACCTACTGGGCATTTCCAAACGGATTAATTCCAAGTGCAGAAAACTGGCAAGTAGCAATAGATTATGCTAACCCTGTTGGTGCTGTCATGGGTCCCAATTTAGCAGATAATGCTACAGGTGTTTTTTGGGGTGCATTTACCCTCTTCGCTTGTACTACAGCGTCTATCTTTTCTGGATCTGTCATTGAACGCATCCGAGTTGTTCCTTTTACTATATTAGCAATAGTTCTGGGCTCATTTGCATGGGTTATTGCAGCAGCATGGGGATGGAATGCTGGCGGTTGGATGGTTACTAGTTTGGGTTATCACGATTTTGGTGCCGCTGGAGTTGTCCACATGATTGCCGGATTTTTTGCTCTCGGCGTATTAATTAATCTAGGACCTAGAATTGGAAAGTTTAATGCTGATGGTTCAGCAAATAACATTAGCGGCCATAACATGCCTTTTACTGCAACAGGACTGATGTTAATTATTGTTGGTTTCTGGGGCTTTTTAATGGCCTGTGCTATTTTCCCTGGCGAAGGTTGGTCATGGTCTGGCACCCAATATGCATCAATTTATGGAACACCCATGAATTTATCCGCTTTATCTTTCAATATTTTGATGGGTCTAGGTGGAGGAATTATAGGAGCATGGATGGTCACACGTGATCCTTTCTGGATGATGTCAGGATGTCTTGCAGGTATAATTTCATGTGCTGCGGGTTTAGACTTATGGTGGCCTCCTCTAGCATTTGCTATCGGTTTTGTCGGTGGCGCTGCTCTTAAACCTCTAGCCAATATGCTTGAAGGCTTTGGTATTGACGATGCAGTTGGTGCAGTTACAGTTCATGGAACAATTGGTGCTTGGGGTGTAATAGCTGTTGGAATTTTCGCATCAGGTTATCCTGCACTTAGTGGTGATCCTGGAGTAGCAACCATTTCTTTTGTAGGTCAATTAATTGGAATGATTGTTATGTTCCTTATTGGTTTTGTTCCAGGCTATGTAGTTTCTTGGATTATGAACCAAATGAACTTTTTGCGTGTTGATGAAGAAGATGAAAAAGCTGGTCTTGACCCAACAAAGGTTCCTGCCCAAGCTTACCCAGAAGGTATAACTTCATCACCAACTGCAGCTGAATAATAACATTGTTTTAAAGGAGAATTATTATGGGAGCACCTTTTGATACAGGCACATGGAATGGAGTTGATGCTTCATACTATATGGCAGGATGGGAAGGAATTTGGCTGACTGTCTCGATCATTATGTGTCTAGTCGCTTTATACTATGGTGTAGTAAACGAAAAAAATTAATCTCGTTTAATAAAGAATACAAGGGGCCATTTCAGATGGCCCCTTTTTTTGATAAATTTTCTTTGATGTCCTCTAATCTAAATTTCAAAGATGCAATTGGTAAAAACCATGGCCAACCATTATAATAAAACTTAGTTTCAAATTTAGTTTTTGAAAAAGAGGTGTATCCATTCGAATTTCCCAAAGTATTTAAAGCAACTTTGTAACCAAGGTATGGAGATAAAGCCACTCCATTTCCAGAATATCCTAAGGCAAAGTTAATACCCTCAATTTCTCCAACATGTGGCATCTTTGAAAAAGTCCAGCCAAGAGTACCAGTCCAACAATGTGTAATTTTCACACTCTTGAGTATAGGAAAAATTTCTAACATTAGCTTTCTTAATATACTTTTAGCTTTAGATATCGGTATATTATGAAGAGCCGCCCTGCCTCCAAATACAAGTCTTTTATCATCTGGAGAAATTCTGAAATAACAATTTCTAGACCTTGTTTCCACCATCATATGACGACCAGGAGAGATTTGATTTATGACTTCATTTGTCAGTGGTTCTGTGCAGATAATAAAGCTTGGAATAGGCAGAATTCTTTGCTTTAAAAAAGAAAAATTAGAAGTAGTGTAGCCATTTGTTGTTAAAATTACCTTCTTTGAAATTATTTTATTGTTCCCAACAAAAACTTGAAAATCATTATGATTTTTTTGAATTTTGAAAACCTCTGAATTATATAAAAATTTAACTTTCTGAGAAATTGCATCTTTAATCATTGAATTATGAAATTTAAAAGGGTTCAAACCTCCATGATCTTCAAATAAAGCTCCTCCATAGTAAACATCAGAGCCAATATGATTTTTCAAACTGACGGCATCTATCAACTTAACATTATAATTTGCAAGTCTCTTTGCTTCATCTATATCTTTCCTTAATTGCAAAAAATCACTCTGCGTCCAAGCTAATCTTAATCTTCCAGTTTCCTTAAATTCTGCATTTTTATATTTTGTTTCTAGTAATTTTTTTGTATATAAATATCCTTCAACCCCCTCAGTAATTAATTCTTTTGCGGTTTTTTCACCATAATTTTTGACAGTCTCTATAAAGCCAATTTTATGTGGAGCTCCTACCATACCTCCATTCCTTGAACTAGCACCTTTGCCAGGGAAAACAGAGTCAATAACTAGTACATTTGCAGCGTATTGCTTTGCTGTAATTGCTGCAGAAAGACCAGTATATCCGCCACCTACTATAACTAAATCATAGTTTTTTGTATTATTTTGAAATAGATTTTCAAAAGGTATTTTAGGAGATTCTTCTGTATCCCACCAATAAGGGGTACCAAACTCTTCCATTTAACTCTCGTAGTGACCCTTCACTCTAGATTTGGTTGGATCAAAATGTGACAGAGGAACAACACTTGCCTTTAGGCGTTTTTGGAAACCATCCAATTGACCCACTTCTACTTTAGTTCCAACATCAGCATACATTATATCAATTCTACATAATGCTATTACTTTCCCCAAAATTGGTGATTTAATTGCTGAAGTAATTTCACCAATTTGCGCTTTACCAACTCTGACACAATCACCATTGCTTGGCACTTCACCACCAGCCAAGTCTAATCCCACTAATTTTTTTTGAGGATTTTCTTTTTTTCTTTCTATTGCTTTTCGACCAATAAAATTATCTTCTTGAGTTTTCAGAGGAACAGTAAAACCTATACCTGCCTCAAATGGGTCTGTTTGATCTGAAAATTCATAACCAGCAAAAATTAACCCCGCTTCTATTCTTAACATATCTAAAGCCGCCAAACCCATTGGTTTCATTCCTAGCGGCTTACCAACATTATTTATCGCATCAAATACCTCTTCTGCATTTTTTGGATGACAAAATACTTCATAACCCAATTCTCCGGTATAACCTGTCCTGCTCACTACTAAAGGAATTCCGTTATAATCATCAATTCTCGCTACGGTAAACTTAAACCATTCCAATTCATCTAAGTTGGGTTGAGTTGGAGCTGTCCATATTATTTCTTTAAGTATAGCTTTTGAAAGTTTTCCTTGGACAGCAACATTACAAAGTTGTTCAGTTGAATTTCTCACCCAAACATTCAGTTTATTTTCCTGCGCTTTTTCAGACAACCACAAACCACTAGTATCATTCCCACCAATCCATCTAAAGTTGTTATCACCTAATCTAAATACTGTACCATCGTCAATCATACCTCCGTGGTCATAACACATTGCGGTATAAACAACGTCTCCTATGGACATTTTTTTTATATTTCTTGTCACACAAAGTTGCATTAATTTTTCAGCATCCGGACCCGTTACCTCATATTTTCTCAGAGGGCTTAAATCCGTAATAATTGCCTTTTCCCTTGCAGCCCAATATTCTCCAATGGCACCACTATTTGTCATTTGATTAGCAAGCCAATAGCCATTGTATTCAATAAATTCTCTTGTGTGTTTAGCAAAGCTATTATGAAAACCAGTTTTCTTAGTTTCCTCCATGGGAGCCTCCGTAGACTTTCTATAACCAATAGATTTTTTAAAAATTTCCTTTTCTTGATAAACTCTAACTTGAATATCGGTTGGATCCCAGCCATTTGCAGGATCAATATCACATGGACAAGCTGTAGATATACAAACCAAATCTGATAAAGCCCTTAACAAAACATAGTCACCTGGACGTGACCAGGGATCATCCATGCCAATGGCGTTTGTATCATCTAGTATTGTATTAAAAAAGAAATTGATTGCCGGCCAACCACCGCGTGGTTTTATATCAAATCTAGCTAAATCAATATTCATGTTATCAGAGCAATTGACATGTCCTGGATATCCCATGTCCTCATAATACCTAGCTGAACACGCTAATCCAAATGTATCATGTCTCCCACATGTGTCTTGTACTATCTCAACAAGAGGCTCTTGATCAACAGTCCAATACTTAGAAAAAATACCAGGTGACGGATATAAACTACCCATCAAACTTCTCGTTGTTGTTGGATCAATTTCTCTTTCAATACCTTTATCTAATGCTTGCCTACTGAATGCTTGAAAATCAGAACATTCTCGTCCTTGAACATCAAGAACTTGAATATATTGTCCTGACTTAACCTCAAAGCCTTTGGCATTCCCAGGTAGAATATTTATATCAATTATTGGTTCTGCCAAAGGGTCAGGGGGAAGTTTTTTTTCAACTGTGTTACCAGGACTAGCTTTCTTAACATATACAATTAATTCCGTAGGAAAAACCTGTCCTTCAGGTAACATGTCATGTCCAGGCGCAGCAATTATTAACAACCCATCTGATGAAGAAGTGAATTCTTTGAAATCACCTGCCTTAGATCCATCTTGAAAGACGCAAATTGCATCTGCGTTTTTAATAATAAATCCGGATTTATCAAGAGCTTCTAAAACTTTTTTACCTGAAAGATCTCCGCTGGAAAGAGTTTTGATTATATTCTTTGCTCTTCCTAGTCCTTTAGCTCCAAGAATACCCGCATCTGATCTTCCATCAGGTGTAAAAAAACACATTTCAGCAATTTGAAGACCTTCTTTATCAATAACTCTGATATGGTCACCTTTATCAATTTTTATACCTCTGCTACCACCGCCTGGAATAACATGCCTTTCTAGGCCATGAGGCAAAAAAGGAACTCCTGCAATAATTGAATCGCCGACAATCGTTGGTCTTTCATAAACAGATTGAACAACCATCAGTTTGTTTCCTGGTCAGTGAAAACAAATTTACCACGATGAGTTACAACAAGTTTACAACCCTCAGAAGTTGAGCTGAAATGACATGAACCTGGAGCGAGATGAACAAAATCACCTTTTTTGTATTGAAAACCGTCAGAATCAATTAAATCCCCTTCTAATAGGAAAAATTCTTCTGGTCCCATATGTAGATGAGTTTTAGATTTAGTACCTGGATCCATTTTGTAAAGATAGGAACCTTCACCAGTTTGATTATCATAACTCAGATTATACCACCAAACATTTCCAGCCTGATCTCTAGATTCTTCGTCCAATAATTCCCATTTTAAGTTTTCAATATTAGAAACTTTTCTCAAACTGTTTAAACTATTCATAAGATTCCCAAGGCTTTTTTTCTTTTTATAGACCATGTCCTGATAAGGTGATCCACAGCTAGACCTATAAATGCAACACATAAACCTAGAGTTAATCCATTCCCTGTGCCCCTTTTATCAGACAAAGCTTTCAAAATATATTGTCCTAAATCATCTGTACCGATCATGGCTCCAATTATCACCATGAAAAGCGCAAAAACAACAGTCTGGTTTATTCCAAGCATAATATGAGGAAAAGCAAGAGGTAACTCAATTTTTATATATCTTTGTATTCGATTTACACCAGACATAGAGCCAGCATCCTGTAAAGACTGAGGTACACCTCTCAACCCTTCAACTGTGTATCTTGTAGCGGGAATAGTGGCATAAACTATGACTGCTATCAAAACTGAAGTGTCTGTTACGCCAAAAAGCATAATTACTGGTATTAGGTAAATAAATGAAGGAAATGTTTGAAACGTATCGCATACTAGTAATATAAATTTTGATGACATTTTATATTGAGCGCATAGGGAGCCAACAATTATCCCAATAAACGCAGACACTAAAACTCCAAATGTTGTCATATAAGCTGTTATTAGGGCTCTATCCCACCACTCAGTTAGAGCAATAAATAAAATAAACCCACCAACAATTAATGAAGATTTCATTCCGCCAATTATATAACCAACACCCATAACTAAAAGAAAAGTTGCCACTACCGGCATACCCAAATATGCATGTTTCATAGGCATTAAAATTTTTATTATTAAAAACTCATTAAACGCTTTAAGGGTAAAGAAAAAAGTGTCCCAAATCCAGTCCACACCTGCTTGCCAGAAGTTCTCAGTAGTTATTCCTTTATTATGAGGAATAATGTAGAAATAGTTAAACCCTTCTTTAAAAATAAAAGTCCCAATATAGGCTATTAAAAAACCAAAAAACAAAACAACTAAAAAAACTAATTTATATCGGTTTCTCTCCACAAAACTTTTGTCTGCAAAATAATCAGTCTGCTTATCTGCCCAAGCAAGAGATAGTTTATCCAAGACAACAGCTATAAGAACTATACAAACTCCAAGTTCAAGAGCCTGTCCTATCCTCAACTGGTTCAGAGCGAGCAACAAATTAAAACCTAAGCCCTTAGCACCAATAAAAGAGGCTATCACCGCCATGGCGAGACACTGCATAATGACCTGATTTACACCAATTAAAATATCTCTTCTTGCCGTAGGTATGAGTACTTTATATAAAAGCTGGAAATCGCTACAGCCACTCATCTTGCCTGCATCTACAACTTCTGAAGGAACATTTTTTAAACCAAGTATGGTTAACCTAACCATTGGAGGGGTTGCAAAAATAATTGTAGCAAGAGCACCTGCATGATCTCCTACACCAAAAAAAACCATAGCTGGCACCAAATAAGAAAAATGTGGCATGGTTTGAGCAACATTTAAGAGTGGGTTAAGCATCATTTCAACAGCTTTATTTCTATAACCAAGAACTCCAAAAAATAAACCTAAAGCAAAAGAAACTGGAGCGGCTATCAAAACAAAAGAAAGTGTCTCCATAGCTGGTTCCCACTGACCAAAAATTGCAATATACACCGTCGCACATCCAGCCAATAAAGCTAATCCTTTGCCCCTCAATGAGTACCCTAATATTATTGCGCCTGAAGCAACTACAGTCCATGGTAATGCAGGCCAATAAACCCACTTATTGTCTCTAATGAAATCCCAGCCAGTAAAAAAAACAATTGTTTTTACCCCTCCAATGAGAATTTCTCGGATAAAAACAATACAAAAAAGAATTATGCCCGATAAAGTTCTAGTAAATTCCTTTATAAGGGGTCTCTCTTCATAGTCATCTATCTCAGGGTCATAAACCTCAATAGGCATAAAATCATACATTAGATAATTAACACTATCATTAATTAAATGAGGAAGACCCGCTATAAGAGAAGGGAATCTCCAAAGAAAATTATCTTCTGAAGGGTTAATAAAAATACAAAGAAGGCTAAATAATATTAACAAAATTACCAACTGAGAAAGTTTTGGATAAAGGGAAATTAATTTCATTTTTTAACCATCAGTTTAAAATTTTACTAATTATCTCGCTTGCCAAATAAAATACTTAGCACTTTCGAAGAGTGCACAACGCCGATAATCTTTTGATTTTTATCAAGAACGCCTACAGGTTTAGTTTGACTTAAGACATCTTCAGCTACATCTTCAATAAGTGCATCAAAAGGAACTTTTATATTACTTAATTTTTCATCTTTTTTTATTGGGTCAATTACTGATTCAATTTTTAAAACTTTTTCACGAGGAACATCTTCAGTAAATTTTCTGACATACTCTGTTGCTGGATTTAATACAATATTTGCAGGTGTATCTAATTGTTCAATTATCCCATCCTTCATAATTGCAATTCTATCGGCCAGTTTCAGAGCTTCATCAAAATCATGCGTCACAAATAATATTGTTTTATTTAATATAGATTGCAGCCTTAAAAACTCATCCTGCATTTCTTTTCTTATCAGAGGATCTAATGCAGAAAATGGTTCATCCAAAAACCAAATATCTGGTTCAACTGCCAATGAACGTGCAATACCTACCCTTTGCTGCTGGCCACCAGATAGTTGCCTGGGAAAATAATTTTCTCTCCCACTCAACCCAACAAGCTCAACCATCTCCATAGATTTTTTAATACTTTCATCTGTGCTGCTTCCCTTTACCTGAAGCGGGAAGGCTATATTTTCAAGAACAGTTTTATGCGGTAATAAAGCAAAACTCTGGAAAACCATACCCATTTTATTTCTTCTCAATTCTATAAGTTGCTTATTATTCATAGAAAGCAAATCCTCGCCATCAATAAATATCTTGCCGGAAGTTGCCTCAGTTAATCTTGAGATACATCTAAGTAAGGTTGATTTACCTGAACCAGATAAACCCATTACAACCAACATATCACCTTTATAAACCTCAAATGAGGCGTTATTCACCCCAACAACATAGCCTGCATTTTGAAATTCTTGCGCATTGACTTTACCAGATGATTTTTCAAGCATCATTTCTGGGTTATCACCAAATATTTTATATAATGATTGGCACTCAATGACTGCTTGTTGTTTATTTTTAGATTGACTGATTGATGACATAATTTAATTCCTAGTTAATCTGATCATAAATTTTGAATTTCTGATCCTTATAAAATTACATCATACTATAAAAACAATAAACGATATGTTATTATTTTTCACTATTAGTTTATTCCTTCCCCAATCTTTGTAGATCAGGGAAGGATAAAATTATTAGTTTTAAAAAGATAACTTCTTACATGCCTGCTTGAGTGAATGGCTTCCAAACGTCTTCATTATCAGCCAACCATTTTTTAGCAGCATCTTCATGGCTCATTTTATCAATATCAACTAAAGATGCCATAGAACCAATTTGGCCTGCAGTAAATGACATTTGTGAAAAGGCCATGTATGCAGCAGGATGAGTTTTAGGGAACTTATAGTTAGCAGCTTTCTTTAACCAACCAATAGGTGAACCACACTTACTGTCTCCCCCATCTTGTTTTCTACAACCAGGTGAATAAGGTGGCCATTTAATGAAAACAAAACCTTCAGCATCAGTGAAGTTTGGTGTCCAGTTAAAAGTAATAGTTCCTCGTCCTTCTTTCTTCGCAGCCGCAAGTTCTGCCCAAAGAGCATCAGCGCTTCCTGCAAACTTGACAACCCAGCCATCTCCTAGAAGTGCTTCAACACGATCTGGGTATTCTTGACCATGCCAACTTTGTGGACCTTCCAATATACGTCCTTTACCACCAGAGTCAGGTGTAGCAAAAACATCCTGGCAATTTAACAATGCTTTATAATCAGGAAGTCCAGGGCATAAGTTCTTATCAATAACCCATTGAGGAACTCCAACTTCTTCCAGCGTTGGTGCTGCATGAGTACCAGCATCAATTATTCCACCCTTTGCCATTGCTTCATAGAATGACTTTCCAAAAGTAGACTGCCAAACTTCATGTGAAATTGTTACATCACCTTGTCTGATTGCTTCATAAACAGCTTGAGTGTCTGCAGGAACATATTCAACATTGTTGCCCATACTTTCAAAGATGCCACCAATCACATAAGCCATAACAACTTGACTTGACCAATTGTGAGTTGGAATAACTATAGGCTCACTGCTGTCAGCTGCAAAAACCTTTGATGGCATAGTAAAAACCATCAAACTTGCAAATATTATAGAAATTAATTTTTTCATTATACTTTCTCCCGTTATAATTAGATCAAATTTAGATCTGCTTTTAATAAGCTAATAAAGCTTATTTTATTCCTGTCACCAGGAATCTCTTTATTATCAGTCAAAAATTTTCCCTTTCCATACTTTTTGACCAATCAATATTAAATGACAAAATTATTGTTTCTGGATGCAATGAAGGATTAAACAAGCTGTTATGCCACCATGTAGAAATATAAAATGGATCATCTTTTTTCAACTGTTTAGCTTCACAAAATAACTCAAAATACTGATTATATGCTTCAAAAATGAGAAGACATTCTTTACTTTTAATAATTTTCAATGCACCGAAAGAATTAGGGCTAAATGTAGATGTAATGATATCTGAAAATTCCCTATGTTTTTGAAAATAAGTAGAGGAAAAATATTGAACGGCTTTATCTCTTCTTTGCATAGGATCTATCACTGACTTAGCCATATGCATTATTTCTGGGACATGAGAGAATGGAATATCTTTTGAAATAATAGTTATTATATGACCCAGGTCTTCTTGACTATTAATTAACTTAACAGACGGCATAATTGAATTGTTAGGTTTCCCAAAATCTTCACGCATGATTATCTGTCTAACTCTGCACTGCCACTTCAGAAATTTTTCTCTCAAAAGAGTATTGTAATCTAAGCTCTCATTTTGTGCGACTAGGTTCATGCCACATCTTTCTTTTTATCTAAATTTAATTCAAAAGCCTTGTCATGAGACAGGCTAGGGATTTTTCTACGAGCTGTATCAACTTCATCAAGATTAATAGTTGCATATATAATTCCCTTACCTTCTCCCGCATCAGAAATTACTTCACCCCAAGGATTTACTATTATCGAATGTCCATAACCCGAGCCTCCACCTTCTACATTTCCAAAAGCACAAGGTGCAACAATAAATGCACCATTTTCAATAGCTCTTGCCCGATTTAGAACATGCCAGTGTGCCTCGCCTGTTTTTTTTGTGAAGACAGCAGGCACAAAAAGGATTTCAGCTCCAGCCTGAGATAATTCACGGTATAATGAGGGAAATCTGAGATCATAACAAACTGTTTGGCCTAAATTACCAAAATCTGTTTTACAAACTGTTATATTCTTACCATTTATAACCTTATCACTTTCTCTGTAGATTTCGGTTTTTGATAAATCGATATCAAACATATGTATCTTATCATAACGACTTAAAATGACTCCATTATTATCAATTATAAAACTGCGATTATAAATTTTATTCTTTGGACCTGAAATAGCTATTGAGCCTACCAAAATAAAAATTTTACTTTTTAATGCGAAATCAATCAAACCATTGAGAA